>Ga0209754_1000718_pt1 | contig 42188 bp, 37 predicted proteins | sample MesohylBB_FD_187295 | JGI IMG/M metagenome (GOLD analysis project Ga0209754, IMG submission 187295) | Host-associated microbial community of the marine sponge Aplysina aerophoba from Gulf of Piran - sponge mesohyl, lysed by bead beating... | ecosystem: Host-associated > Porifera > Sponge >...
AATCATATTCAAGGTCTATATCCTATGATTTTAATTTTGAACGTTATGACTTCAAGATTACGACACCTGGTCGCAGTCATCCAGTGGGTGTAACTACTGCACATACAAGATCTTCATTGATATTAAACTTTTCCCGAAGTGACATCAGGAGTTATTATGCGAACATTTTTCGGACTGCACATCACTACTATCATGAATACATAAAATCACTCTCAAGACCACCACAAAATAGTTTATTGGGACACCAATTAAAAATTGAAGCCTTTAAAGGGGCCGACCCAGAAGGTAACTTAGCAACTCACAAAGATCTAACCACCATTTTTAGTCGAACTAGTTTACTCAAAATTTATGATTCAAGTGTGGAAACTAAAATTACGTACGGGACTATGATTCACGAATTAGCACATGCAGCACATTGGAGATTAGGAAAAAAGGATGACTTTAGATATGCAAGTAGTAAGGTCAAAGAAAGTTGGGCTACAGGTGTAGAATGGTCTTTAACATCCACGATATATTCAGATTATCAAAGCAATAACTCTAAACCACTTTATACAGGAGTCGTTCAAGATATGATTGATTTTGATACAAAGTTCAGTATTGATAGTACTGATGATGATACCAAAAATGAACTAAAAGATAGGAGAGAGTACGTAGTTGGATATACAATAAGCCAGATTGAAGCTGCCTTAAAAGGAAAGCGGACATGGACATCATGGAGAGACAATATCAAAGCAAAATATAATAATGCAACTGAACACCATCTGGACCCCCTATTTCAATTATGGAATTAGGGTCATCCTGATTGCAATGAGTTCTTTGATTAGTCAATGTAGCGACCCTCCTTGCCCTAATATAGATTTTTTTCCCCTTGTAGATGATTTTGTATACAAAAATAACTCTGGAGTTGATTTGACTATAAGAGCGTTTAGAAATTATAACGATACTATTGGGTCTTGGGAAATTCCAAACGAAGGAGAAATTGTTATCACCACTGTTAAAGATTTCAGTACTTACACACCCTTGCCTTTCAGATTAACCCTAAAAGATAATGAGCCGAACACTGTGGTTGTAATATTTAACAATGATGAGTGTTTGACATACGATAACGAAACTGAAGAGAACAACATTCTATTTTCAGAAAACTATGATTGGAAAACAGAAAATTTAAGACTAGAAGAAAATGCAGTAAAGAGATTAGTCGGTAAGGTTCCAAAATATTGCGAATATTATAAGCCCGAAACTACGGCTACTTGGATTTTCACACTTCAGGATTTAGATAAGGCAACACCATGTGAAGAACTGTAAACTAATTAAAACCAAACCATAAACATGATTTTCGGTTAGAAATAAGTCCAAAACCCTTAACAGTTAACAGGCATGAAAAAAGTGATGTTTCAAACTATTACCTCAGTGTAGATGCATTGCCGTAACAAAATATAATATTGAACCCAGCATTACTTACGCTTTTTCTGATCTCGTAAATTTGATTTATTCTCAAAATAGTATTCATTTAACTCCTTGGGTGGCCGAGAAGTGCTTTTCACTTCCTTATCAAAAAGAGATTTTGAGATAAATTCAACCTCATTCAAAGAATCAAAACCTTTTGATAACTTCATAAAATTATCAAACTCAGAATCGATTTCGACCGGCTGCGAGTCCACCCTATCTGCTTCTGAATCTAACAACTCCTCATTTTCTAAAACATCCACTTGATTTATGTTAAGTTCTTGAAGATCACCATTTTCCTCAAATTCTTGTTGTGACTCTTCACTACTAGTTAAACTATTACCCTGGTCAGAATCAGACTCAACAAACTTCAATTCTTCAATTTGATTTTTTTCAGCAGACTCGAATTCAGTACTGTTTTGCTCAGTATATTCTCGGAAACTAATCTCATTATCCTCTGGTTTCTGAAGATCTAAAACTTCAGATAAATCTCCCAAAGATTCTGACTCTATTTGATTTTTTGCCGGTAGAGGAGAATCTTCTGGTTCGTTAAACTGAGAAGTATCAAGGATTTCATCTTGCAGTAATTCATCCCTATCTATGTATTGATCTTTTTCATCTAAAGGGAAAGATTCCTCCGAAAGATCTTGATTAGCCTGGTTATTTTTATCTGCCAATAAACCCAATTCATGATAAGGACATTTAAAAATTAATTTGGTATCAACTTCCTCACCCAGAATATAGTTCACATCCTGTTTTATTGGGGCTTTTTCTATACCCGAAGCAATTAAAATAACACCTATTTCATTGCCAAGTGTGTCATCAGTTCCAAATCCCAATATAAAATTCACTTCTTTTTGCGCCGCTTGATTAAAATACTGCGTAATCTCCTCTACCTCCTTAATCCTCACATCCTTGTTTTTTGATAAAATCAATAAAAGCGCCTTATCTACATCCGTAACACAACTTTCAGCCAATAAAGGACTATCAAGTACTTTTGAAATTACTTTTTTCGCACGATCCGGACCCCCGGCAGTGGAATAACCGAAAACAGACTGACCCTTTCGATTCAGCACAGATTGAAGATCCTGTAAATCAATGTTTATAGTAAAATGCTGCGTCAGTACCTTTAGAATGCAACTTGTCGATTTAACCAATACTTCATCAGACTTTTTAAATGCATCCTCAACACCCATATCACCATAACGTTTTCTCAACACATTATTACGAAGTATCAAAAGCGAGTCAATACTGTTGCTCAACTCCTCAATACCCTTTTTAGCTAACTCCAATCTTTTTGGACCTTCAAAGTCAAAAGGAAAAGTCACCATAGCAATGGTGAGGATGTTTTTTTCTTTCAGCATCTTTGCCACAACAGGCAAAGCTCCAGTTCCCGTACCTCCACCCATTCCAGCAGTCAAAATGACCACCTTAGTTCTTGACTCAGCAATCTGCTCCAATTCCTTAAGGCTCTCTTGGGCAGCTTTTTTCCCCATTTCAGGATCACCCCCAGCTCCAGTGCCATAGGTTAACTTTTCACCCAACTGAAATTTATTTGCTACCGGACTGTGCTCAAGAGCCTGAGAGTCCGTATTACATACAACCAAATCAGTGTCCTCCAAACGAAATGATTGTAAATGATTAACCGCATTTGACCCACAACCTCCAATTCCAACTACTTTAACCTGACTGCTCAAAGTTTTGGGCATAGAAAAAGCGAATTTTTTGTGCTGATTTATTTTCTTTGTTTTCATTATACGAAACAATAATTATTTTCTAAACTTGTTCAATTATTTGTGATATCCTATCCTCCAGCATCGCAGAATAATGCTTCTTTCTTCGGCCTCTTCTGGATTTGGCCTGGTCATGAATCAAAGCCTCATTCAATAGTCCAACCGCTGTAGAATAAATCGGACTATCTAAATCAAACTTGTCCTGACCTGACAACAAATGTGAAGGCAGACCTATTCTAGTTTCCATCTTTGTGTAATACTCAAAAACAGGTACTATATGATTCAATAAAGAACCTCCCCCCGTTAAAACTATTCCGCTGATAAGGGACTTTTCAGGCTTCTCTAAACCACAGTGCTGAATCTCATACATAATCTCTTGAATGATCTTTTTCAGTCGTTCTTCAATTACCTCCGCTAGTGCTTTAATTGATATCTTGACTTCTTTTCGACCTCCAAATGTGGGAATGACAATATTCCTATTATCCCTTACAGCTACTTTAGTGGCACTACCAACCTTCTTTTTCAAGGCTTCAGCATGCCGATTGAGAATTTTGAACTCCTCCTGAATATCCTTGGTAATGAGCATTCCTCCCATAGCAATTACAGCATTGTGCCGGATAAAGCCATCCTTGAAAATGGCAATATCGGTAGTACCTCCACCAATATCAACCAGACACACTCCATTGTGTCGCTCCAAATCAGTAAGAACGGCTGTGGAAGATGCCAGAGGCTCCAACGTCAATCCACTCAATTTTAGTTTTGATTCCAAAATGCAACGCCCAACATTTTTTATTGCAGCAATTTTTCCCAATACCAAATGGTAATTAGCAGTTAGATCAGTCCCACACAAACCAACTGGGTTCATGGTTGTCTGATCATCTACCTGATAGTGCTGAGGTAAAATATTGAGGATCTGATCACCAGGTTGCATAGTCAATTTAGTTACCTCATTTATCATCTGATTCAATTCATATTCTTCGATTGCTTTATCCGGTTTTGATCTCTTTTTACTAGTGCTGTGTTGTAAGCTGTCAATATATTGACCAGCAATGCCAGCAAGAACTTCTTTGACCTCAATTCCACAACTTTCAGTAGCCTTTTGCAATGCATTGCCTATCGAACTAATGCTTTGGTTCATATCACTAATTACCCCATTCTGCACACCTAAACTCTCTGTTTTTCCGAATCCAACAATTTCAATTTTCCCATTTGGATTTCTTTTACCCAGCAATATGGCCACTTTAGTGGTTCCAATATCTAAACCTGCTGATAAATTTGTTTTTCTTTTCCCCATTTTATTTCCGAACTATTACTTGCCCATCGTATTGTAGACTTATCTCACGAATTTCATCTAGGTCTTGAGCATTGGCTGATTTATAAATACAAAACACTTTTAACTTTTTTAATTTTTGATTTAAACTTTTGCTTGAACCCAACACCACATCAAATGGATAGGATTTTAATTTTAATTTATAGATTTGATCAACAGAAATAATCGTATCCAATTCGTTGCGATAAAAATTGTCCATGTCGAAACGTTTAAAAAGATCTGTTACCTCCATTTTTACCTCTTGATTTAATGGTCCAACATAAATCGGCGCATCAATATCAAATTTGAGTTGATTTTCGATTTTAATACCATATGCATCAACAAAATAACTTTGAGGACCAACCACCTCATAAAGAGGCCTCCGAGATTGAACCTTTAAACCCAGTACCCCATCAGGATAAAAAAAAGCCTGAGCATTTTCTACGCCATTGAGGCTTTTTATATGATCTTCTATGGATAAAAGGTTCACTTCTCTATGGGGAACATCATCTTGTTGAAATTGATTCATTTCTTGGAGAGATCTTTTTATTGAGGCTTTGGTTAGCAATCCCAGAGACTCATCTAATTCAATCAAAACACCCGTGACTCCACGAGTTGCATTTCTCTTATTCGAAAAAATAGAACTAAATGCAAGCAATACGACAAAAAAAGACAACAAAATCACTCTCAATCCTTTTTTCATGTCAATTCTTTTAATTCTTTGGAAACCCTCTGAGCTTCTATCCCAATATCACCAGCACCTAAGAATAAAACTACCTCAGCATCAGAAGATTGAATTACACCTAAAAGCTGCTTCTTTCTTATCAATGATTTTCTTGGATTAACAATTTTCCCTAACAGAAGATGTGAAGAAATTCCTTTGATAGGTAATTCTCTTGCAGGGTAAATATCCAAAAGAACTACCTGTGAAAACCTTGATAAGACTCGTGCAAATTCATCAACAAAATCTCTTGTTCTGCTGTAAAGATGAGGTTGAAAAATCACACAACTCTTCTTGGTGGGATAAAATTCTTCGACAGTTTGCAAGACAGCCTCTATTTCACTAGGATGATGGGCATAGTCGTCCACCACTACCCTTCTACCGATGAGCTGAACTTGCATCCGCCGCTCAATTCCTTGGAAACTCCCTATTGAACCAATGATTCTCTCCATAGGAAAATTCAATTGATCTAATGCAGCAACAGCACATACCAAATTCCCTAAATTGTGTCGGCCAATTTGATGAAATTCTATCTGATGATAAACCTTAGTCGGTGTGCAAATGCTCAGTTGATAACCAGTATCAATTTGCTGGTAATCCATCGGGTAATAATCCGCTCTTTCATCTAATCCATAGGTTATCCCTTCAATATCAATTCCGTACGCTACGACACATTGTTTTTTTATTTGATTCGTGAATTGAACAAAACTATCTTTTAAAGCCTCAGCGGATTGGTATATATCCAGATGATCGGCATCTACAGAGGTTACACAACCTATGGTGGGAAATAAATGAAGAAATGACCGATCGAATTCATCTGCTTCGACAACTACCAAATCATCACCTGTAAAAACAAAATTCGACTGGTATTGACTCATGATCCCCCCAACAAAAGCAGTGAATTTAATTTTTGATTGTACCAGCAGATGAGTAATGATGCTGGCGGTTGTGGTTTTGCCATGTGTTCCAGCCACAGCAATCATGGGCATCTTTTGGGATAACTCGCCCAAGAGAGCTGCACGCTTGATTACTCGGTTCCCCATCCGGTTAAAATAGACCAGCTGATGATGATTATTTGGGATAGCAGGAGTATACACAACAGTGACATCAGATCCCCGAAATCTACCTGGAATCCCCGATATCTCAGAAGAGAAAGTTATTTCCACACCTTGTTGTGAAAGATTCGAAGTGATGGAACTGGGAGTTAAATCATAGCCCGCAACCTGACAACCTCTTCTGTTAAGATATCCCGCCAAGCCTGACATTCCTATACCACCAATTCCTATAAAGTAATATTTTATGTCGGGCTCTACCATTTTAATTCTCTTTCTATATGGTTTACTATTTCTCTAGCTGCATGAGGCTTGGCTAAAGCTGAAATATTCTTTGAGAGAGTTTTTTGTTTTTGCTTATCACCAGATAATCGCTTAAGTACTTGCGGGAATTTTTTGTTTAAATCTTTTTCTTCCAACAAAATAGCTGCACCAGCACTTTCAAGCCATCGAGCATTGTGCAACTGATGATTATCAGCGACATTTGGTGATGGAATCAATATTGACGGCTTCCCAACACAGCATAACTCGGCAATTGTCGCTGCTCCAGCTCGGCATACAATGAGATCAGCAGAGGAATAAGCCACAGACATATGGGTGACAAAGGGAACAACTTTAACTACTGCGGATTCTAATTGTGCATATTGATCAAAGTATATTTTTCCGCATTGCCAGATTATCTGGTAATCCAATTTTCGAATGAGATCCAGCTGGCTTTCAATGATATGATTAATTTTCTTGGCTCCTAAAGAACCTCCCAAAACCAATAATATTTTTTTCTTGGGGTCAAATCCATAATGAATGGCAGCCGAAGCATTCTCGGTTAGATTTGATACAATGTCATCTCGGATGGGAATACCCAGGTTGACAGTTTTAGGCTTTGGAAAATATCCGTTGTCAGAATCAAATGCCACGAAAATTTTTCTAGCTCTCTTTGAGAGTAATTTGTTGGTTATACCAACAAGGGCATTTTGTTCCTGAATCATGGTTGGCTTTTTCAGAAATTGAGCTACCCTCAAGGTTGGAAAACTTGCATAACCTCCTGTCCCTATTACAATATCAGGCTTGAATTTGCTTATTATCAAACTAGCCTGTAGTAAACTCACCAGGAGTTTTAAGGGCAATAAAGCATTTCTCGATGATAGTCTTCTCTGTAACCCATCTATCCATAATCCCTTTATTTTGAACCCGGAATTAGGGACACTATTCATTTCCATTTTTCCGACGGCACCGACAAATAAAATTGAGTGCTGTTGATTTCTTGAAAAAAATTCCTGAGCAATAGCCAAAGCTGGGAAGATATGACCGCCAGTCCCACCTCCAGAAATCATTATCCTTCTAGAAATCTGTTTTAATTCCCCTGATTCTTTCAACATCCAATGAATTTTGATTTTGAGCATATTTACTCATCCCTAGAATAATTCCAAAAGCCATACAGGTAATCCATATGCTGGTTCCTCCCATACTCATCATAGGAAGAGCTAAACCCGTCACAGGTAAAAGCTGTAAAGACACCGCAATATTGACTAGTGCCTGAATCACAAAGGGGATACCAATACCAATTACCAGTAGTTTTTTAAATGGTTCTCTTATATGGTACGTAATCACTACGATACGAAAGAGAATCAAACAGTAAACCAACATGAGCAAGACCCCTCCCAAAAATCCATATTCCTCAACGATTATAGCATAAATAAAATCTGATGTGCTCTGGGGCAGGATGGTCTTTATTCGACTTTTACCCGGTCCCACTCCAATTATTTTACCCGATGCAATGGCAGCCTTGGCCCGTACGATCTGATAATTCTTCTGATGGTCATCCCCAGATAAAAATCCATCAACCCTACTTTTCCATGTACCCAATCGATTGGTCTGATCAGCCTCAGGACCTTGTTGATTGATATAAATAAATAGTGCAAAAGCCCCAATTCCCAGAGCCCCAATAATCAAAAACCTCTTTATACTATAACCTCCAATAAAAATCAATAATACTGCAGACAACAGAATCAAAGCAGCCGTTGACAAGTCAAAAGGCAAAACCAAACCGACCACCAAGCCAATGGGTAACCACAATAGCAAAATAGACTTGTAGAAGGTCATTTGTTGATCTTTTTTACCCTTTTTTGTGAGAATATGAGCACAATAAATCATCAGGGCAATCATACTGATATTCGAGGGTTGAAAGGTCAATCCTAAAATGGGTACGGTCAGCCAGCGACTAGCCTTGGCACCCCCTATGATGGTATTTTGAAAAGTGGCCATAACCAGGAGACCAATAGACAAAATCAAACCGATCAAGGCGATTTTTCTAAAACTATGTTGGGGAATGTTGTGAAAAATATACATCAATACAAAGCCCATTACCAGTATAATCATATGCTTGACAAAATGACTATAAGGAGTACCTTGACCAACTGTATAGGCAAGATTACTAGCTGCACTAAAGACAGGCAAAAAAGAAAATAATCCCAACAATAGCAACAGAACCCACAGAGACCTGTCACCATTTATGCCACCACTAACCATCACAATTTCCTCACTGAATTTTTGAATTGATCTCCTCGATCTTCATAATTTTTAAACAAATCAAAACTAGCACACGAAGGGGAAAGCAATACTGAATCATGGTATTCGGCAGCTTTATAACATGTCTTCACGGCTTCTTCCATGGACTGAGTACTGCATAGGATATCAACAACTGGACTAAAAAAAGAAATGAGATTTTTATTGTCTTTACCCAGACAAACAATTCCTTTTACTTTTTTTCTAACCAGAGGCAATAGCTCAGTATAGTCATTTCCTTTATCAATTCCTCCGGCAATCCAAATGATGGGCGTGTTGATAGAATCTAAGGCGAAATAAGTTGCATTGATGTTGGTTCCTTTTGAATCATTGATATAATCGACTTTTCTGATGGTGAGTACTTTTTCCATCCTATGTGGAGCACCTTTAAAACTGATCAAACTATCACGAATGTCTTTATCACTAATTTTTAAAACATTGGCTACAGCTGAGGCAAACATCGAATTGTACACATTGTGTTTCCCGTAAAGTGGAAGCCCTGTTAAATCAATTCTTGAGAACTGCTGTTCTCTTTTGATAAAAATTGAATTATGGTCTTGATATACCCCTTCTGATAATTCACCATAACTGACGGGGAGAATCTGTGGTGATGATTTTATCTTTTTTATCGATTTTTTGAGATTATAGTCATCAACATTTAGAATCAAAAAATCACCCCTTGTCTGGTTTTCTGAAATCCTCAACTTTGCTTTTAAATAGTCTTCAAAATTGTGGTTATATCGATCCAAATGATCCTTTGTTACATTAGTTATAACACCAACCTGGGGACAGAAGTCATAGATATCATCTAATTGAAAACTGCTGATCTCCAAAACAAAATAGTCAAAAGACCCTGTAGCAACCTGATGGGCAAAACTGTTTCCTATATTTCCGGCGATGGCTACTTTCTTACCTGCTCTTTTCAGCATTCGGTAGGTCATCATCGTAGTGGTGGTTTTTCCATTTGTTCCGGTAATGCCGATAATAGTTGCTTTGGTATAGCGAGCAGCAAACTCAATTTCTGAAATGATCAACTTACCACTAGATCTCAGTTCTTTGATTATTGGGGATGAATTGGGTACACCAGGACTTTTTACTACCAGCCGAGCATCAGTCATATGTTGGAAATTATGTCCTCCTTCTTCCCATTGCACATCTAATTTTTGAAATGTTTCTCTCCTTTTATTATCCATTTTTAGATGGTCAGAAACAAATACTCTAAAGCCCTGTTTTTTAGCTAGCTTAGCTGCACCTAATCCACTTTCTCCAGCTCCTAGTACGACTATTTTTTCATTCATTATCTTAGTTTCAATGTGATTATAGATAGTATGGCACAAAGGATTCCTACAATCCAAAAGCGTATAGTTATTTTGCTTTCATGCAAACCTTTCAGTTGAAAATGATGATGTAAGGGAGCCATTTTGAATATCCTTTTTCCGGCACCGAGTTTCATTTTGGTATATTTGAAATACCCGACTTGAAGAATAACGGAACTTGTTTGAACGAAGAATACACCACATAAAAGGGGCAAAATCAATTCTTTTCGTACCAATATGGTAATCACTGAAATCAGTGCTCCTACTGTGAGGCTACCTATATCACCCATAAAAACACTAGCCGGATAGCTGTTGAACCAGAGAAAGCCAACTAGTGCACCCAAAAAAGCAGATAAAAAGATGGTCATCTCGCCAATATTTGGGATGTACATGATATTGAGATAATCGGCAAATCTTAAATTCCCTGAAACCCATGTAAAAACCCCCAACGCCATCAAGACAATAATCGATGTTCCTGTGGCCAATCCATCTAGACCATCAGTTAAATTAGCCCCATTGGATACTGCTGAGAGAATAAAGAAAATGATGGGTATAAATAGAAGATAGGTATACTTATAAGCATCGGGTCCAATCCAAGAAATCAAACTTTTATAATCGAATTGATTGTTCTTAACAAAAGGAATTGTGGTGATGGTAGCTTTTTCCTCTAACTGTTCTGTAGCCTGGTATTGTTGGGAGGCTGTCTCGAAATCACTGTTGCTTCTAACGGTTATGTCTGGATGAAAATAGAATACGGCTCCCACAAATATGCCTAACAAAACTTGCCCAGCTAATTTTAATCTCCCTTTTATTCCTTTTTTGTTGTTCCTTTTCACTTTCAGATAATCATCCAACCCTCCTACAAAGCCCATCCACAAAAGGGTTACCAGCAACACGATGATATATATGTTGTCAATTTTGGCTAATAAGAGAACCGGAATTAAGGTGGCTGCTATGATCATTATTCCTCCCATAGTAGGGGTTCCTTCTTTGGATTTTTGACCTGAGAGACCTAAATCACGTACCGACTCTCTGATCTGAAAACTTTTAAGTGCTCTTATCACTCTTTTTCCAATAGCCAAGGTGAGCACAATTGATATAGTCCCTGCTAGTGCTGCCCTGAAGGTCAAAAACTGGAAAAGCCCAGCCCCAGGTAATTGGTACTGATGTTCGAGGTATTCAAATAAATAATAGAGCATTGGTTTCCTTACTTAAATAAATATTTTCTTAGCAATTGCCAAATCATCAAAAATGTGTTTTTGACCTTTTATCTCTTGGAACTTTTCGTGTCCTTTTCCAGCAATCAAAACAATGTCTTGATTTGATGCCAATTGATATGCGCATTTTATTGCAGACAGTCTATCTGATTCACAAATCACTTTTGATTTGTTGTGGAGATTTTCAATTCCATCTACCATTTGTTGAATTATCAATTGAGCAGATTCATTTCTAGGATTATCTGAGGTAAATACAACCCTATTGCTATACTGTGTTGCAATTCTTCCTATCAGGGGTCTTTTCGACTTATCGCGATCTCCACCGCAACCAATTACAGTGATGATCTTTTGGCCGGCGGTTTTGAGACGCTCAATGGAGGTCAATACATTCAATAGTGCATCAGGAGTATGGGCATAATCAATGATTACCGTGATGCCCTTTGGTGATTTAAAGAGTTCAAAACGTCCCGGAATACCTTGTAATTTGCTTAGATCCTGAGGCAAGAATTCATTTTCATGTCCCAAAATACTGGCTGTTCCATATGTGGCGAGCAAATTATAGGCATTAAAATCTCCTACTAGATTTGTCCAGAATTCTACACCTTCTACTTTAATCAAAGTGCCATCTAAACTTCTCTCTATAATTTTTCCTTTAAAGTTCGCAACTGAATGGAGGGCATAGCTATACTTTTTTGCTTTGGTATTTTGAACCATAAACTCCCCATTGCGATCATCTTGGTTGAACAAGGAGAAAGCATCTGGCTTGAGTGAGTCGAAAAACGATTTTTTGACATCTCGATAAGATTTATAGGTATCATGATAATCCAGATGGTCTCTACTCAAATTGGTGAAGATTCCTCCGCTAAAATTCAAACCCTTTATTCTCTTTTGATCTATTCCATGTGATGATACTTCCATAAAACAATGTTTAATGCCTGACTGCACCATTTGATGGAGGTGATAATTTATTTCTAGAGAATCAGGGGTTGTCAAGGTGGTGTTGTATACTCTATCATGATTTCTGATGTCTACAGTAGAAATAAGACCACTTTTTTGCCCTGATGATTCAAAGAGTCGGTATAGAAGTGTTGAAACTGTTGTTTTTCCATTTGTGCCGGTAATGCCGATCAATTTGAGATGATCAGATGGCTTGTCGTAATAGTTATGGGCGATAATTCCCAGTGCTTCTTTGGTACAAGCGACCTTGATATAAGTAATGTTTGGGTGTAGGGACTGTGGCCACTCTTGACAGATAATCACGGCTGGTTTCTTTGATGCTACCGATGGGATGAACTGGTGACCATCTATGGTATGACCAGCTATAGCAACAAAAAGATCGTTGGGTTGACACTTTCTAGAATCGTATTGAATTTTATTGATGGCTCTGCTTTGGACATCTCCTTTTGCTTGGTAATCCACTGTTTCAAGTAACTTAGTTAGTGCAATCATGGAGGCGTTAGATCAGCAATTCTTTCTTGTCTATTATTTTCAATGATGACTTTGATTCCCAGCAACTTGCCTACTTTATTTAAAAATATAGTAGCATTATCTACTGCTTCTTGTCCTGACTCTACTGAAATTTGACCTGCGGCCACTATATCATTTGTTGCTGTGGGTCTCTGGTTCTGCAGAAGGTCTTCTATCGGAATGCTTGGACTTTCATATTTAGTCATCACCGATGCGATTTGTCTATTATTGAGAAAAACTTCGTCTGGGATTGCTGTGATGATTTTTGATGCAACCTGTTTTACGACAGGAGCAGCAACTGTACTTCCATAATACCCCTTTCGTTTATTTGGTTTATGGATGACCACTATCATTGAGTATTGGGGCTCTTGTGCAGGAAAATATCCAACAAAGCTTGAAACATAATTCATCTGATCTGTTGTATAGTTCTCTTGTGCTGTTCCTGTTTTGCCTGCTATTGGAATGATTTTGCTATGTAATCGGTGCGCTGTCCCCCATTGTTTTTCAACCACATTATTCAACATTTGCTGGATAGCTTCAACGGTAGATTCTGATGCCATCGAAGGGTTGATTATTTCTTTATCAAAATCAATTTGTTGTTGATTTGATCGTTGAATGCTTTTTACAAATTGGGGTTTCAGTACTTGTCCATCATTGGCTATTCCATTATAATAGGTAAGCATTTGCAGAGGTGTTAAGCTCAATCCATAGCCATATGCCATCCAGGGGAGCGATATTTTCGACCATAACTCATCTGACGGGTGTGGGATATAAGGATTCGGTTCCCCTAGAAGACCCAAATTCAATGGCTTATCTAATCCAATTGAGGCGATCCGATTCAAGAATTCGTGAGGGTTTTCATTATAAGCATCAAAAACGACTTTAGCTACTGCTACATTCGAAGAAACTTCGAGGGCTTTACTCACTGAAATTTCAGGGTTTTTAGGCTTATGTGAATCTCTTATTTTGTGTCGACCGAAAAAGGTCATTTCGCCATTTCCTATATTGACTATACTTTCAGGATTAATTTTTTTATCCTCCATTGCAGCCATTAAGGAAAAGGTTTTGAACGTAGATCCGGGTTCGTAGGAATTAGCGATAGCATAATTAAACTTTTCACTATAGGTACTATCGGTGTTCCTTGTGAGATTTACGATTGCCTTTACGTGGCCTGTTTTTACGTGCATCACTACTGCTGACCCATAGGCTGCTTCAAAATCAATCATTTGTTGTTCTAGAGCTTCATGGGTTGTTTGTTGTATATATGAGTCGATTGTAGTGATGAGGTTTCCTCCGGGTATGGGTTTTCTATATTCTGAATCTGAAATAGGTTTCCAGACTCCTCTTGCGATTCTTTTTTTAAGTCGATATCCTACTTGTCCTCTCAGGTATTGAGAGTAGCTACCCTCAATGCCAGTTCTAGTATAAGCACCTGAGGGTTGTTGTTTTTCATATCCAATTGTTCTGGTGGCGTACTTTTGCATGGGGAGTTTTCTTTGTACTCTCCGTTCCACAATGAGACCTCCACTTATTTCTCCTTGATTAAAAATGGGCAACTCTTTTATTGCTTTCATTTTTTGGTAGTCCGCTTTCTGGGCTATTAAGAGATATCTCTTATTGGTTGCTCGGGCATTTTCTAGTTTAGCTAGTACTTCGTCGGAATTTTGATTCAGAATTTTGCCGAGCCTTACTGAAAGTTCCTTTTTGTTTGTTTCAAATACTTTTCTTGAGGGACTTTGTGAATCCCATCTCAATTCATAGCTATAGACTGAGGTAGCTAATATTTTGCCATCGCTGGTATATATATCTCCTCGATCGGGTTCCAGTACGACATTTTTGACTACTTGATTAGGAATTTCTACATTCGAATTTTCTTCAATCCATTGGATGTATATAAGCTTTCCAATGAGCAGAAAAACTGTCAGAAACATAATTCCTGAAATGAGGTATAGTCTTAAATTGATTTGTTTAGAACTCATAATTCTATATGTTCAATTTTAATTTCAATAGGTGCTGTTATGGGTTGTTCCAAGTACACTCCTTGAGCGATTTTAATTCTTGGTGGTGGTTTACTTACTTCTAGTAATTGGGCTTGCAGATCAATTAGTTCAGTTTTGAGAATAAAGACTTGTCTTTCCAATATTTGGATTCTATAGGATTTATTATCGGTTATGTGTCCTGAAGAGATCATCAATACTCCTAAAAAGGACAGATAGGCAATCATTGACCAGGTTCTAATCGACTTTTTGTTGGTCAAAAAATCAACATTCAACAGTTGAACAATAGGTTTCATCTTTTTTCAGCTATTCTTAGTTTCGCACTTCGGGCTCTGGGGTTCTGATTAATTTCTTCGGCGCTTGGGCGGATTAGTTTCCCCACTTTATTGAGTGGCTTGATAACATTTCCATAGAAATCTTTGATGGGTTGATTTGAAAAGTTTCCTGTTTGGATGAAGAATTTCACTAATCGATCTTCCAGCGAGTGGTATGAAATACAAACCAGGCGACCTGCTGGTTTTAGTAGTTTAGCACATTGTTTCAAAAAGATCTTGATTGCATCAAGTTCTTGATTTACTTCAATTCTGATTGCTTGAAAAATCTTGGCGAGGGTTTTGTTTTCTCTACCCTTACCCAGAAGTGAACTTAGGATTTCTTTTAAATCGAAGGTAGTGTTGATTTCATTTTGTGATCTACTTATCACAATTTGTTCAGCTATTTTCCTTGCTTTTATAAGTTCCCCATATTGGTAAAAAACCTTTGATAGGGCATCGGTATCGTAGTGATTGATTACTTCAAAAGCTGTGAGGGTTTGGTTTTGATTCATGCGCATATCCAATTTTCCATCCCTTTGGTAGCTAAATCCTCGTGTGGGAGTATCAATTTGGTAAGATGAAACACCAAAATCGGCTAGTATTCCATCTGCCTGGGATATATTGTAGCTATCCATAAAATTCGATATATATCTGAAATTTGACTGGACAAACACATAGGAAGGGTGATCAATTAGATGTTTACTAGTATCAAAGTCACAATCAAAAGCAAATAGTCTTCCTTTGTAATCTAGTCTGTCAAGAATGGATTTTGAGTGTCCACCGAAACCATAGGTAGCATCTATATAGACTCCGTGGGGTTTGATATTTAGTCCATCTATAGTCTCTTTCAACAGAACAGGTCTATGGTAATTCATCGAATCAGTTGGCATTATTTTCTCCTTTATCATTTCCCATCACATTCTGTGCTAATTGTCCTAGTTCTTCCGAGGGCATCAATGAGTTTTCATAGATTTGCTTGTCCCATATTTCTAGGATATTGACTGAAGCGGATATGACAATTTCTTTTTTTATTTCGGCCCAGTTGACCAGATCTTTTGGAATCAGGAGGCGTCCTGAGGTATCTATTTCGACGATTCGTGATCCAGCGTTAAATCCCCGTATAAACGCAATGTTGCTTGGAATGAACCGATTAAGTTGATTTATCTTTTGGCTTACGAGAGTCCATTGTTCCATTGGATAGAGTTCCAATCCTTTTCCAAAAACTGCTCTTTTCAAAACAAACCCATTGTCTATCACGCTACTAAGCTGTTTTTTTAGACCAACGGGAAACACTAGGCGACCTTTGGTGTCAACTTTACAATCGTAAGTGCCAATTAAGTAAGACATTAGTTTGGTTGAGGAACAAATATACCACTTTTCCCCACATTTAGCCACCAAAGTTAAAAATCTTTTCTAGAATTCTTAAATTTATAATATCAAATCATCATAAAAATTTGATTTTAATATGGTTACAATGTGGAATTCTTTACAAATTTTTTTTCTGAAATAAAAAAAATGGGGTCTTCATTTGATTTCGGCATTTTGATTTGGTAGGTATTGGCTTTCATAATTTACTCTTGAAGATAGCCTTTTGCTGACCTTTGTTTTATATTTGTGCCCTATCCTTAGATGTCTATTTTGATTCAGTTTTATGAATAACGAGCTTAGAGAGGTTGATGGTTTCCGTTTTTTAGATATTGGGGAGGGTCAGCCGCTTGTTCCTCTTCATGGGCTGATGGGTACTCTCAGCAATTTTGGTGGAGTCATAGACTATTTTCCCAAAAGGGGGTATAGAGTTTTGTTACCTGAATTGCCCTTTTACAGTATGAAGATTAATAAGACTTCTATTGCTTCTTTGTCTAATTATTTATTTAGATTTTTGGATCGATTTTCTGACCGAAATGCCATTCTTTTGGGGAATTCTCTGGGGGGTCATGTAGCTTTAATGTTTGCTCGGGACTACATAGATAAGTTGAAGGGAATTGTAATTACGGGCAGTTCTGGATTATACGAAAACAATATTGGAGGCAATGCTGCACCGAATCGTAAGAACTATCAATATATAAAAACCAAGGCTCAGGAGGTGTTTTATGACCCAAAGATTGCTACAAAAGAAATAGTTGATTCGGTTTTTGAAACGGTCAATGACAACAAAAAATTAGTTCGTACGATAGCATTGGCTAAGAGTGCGATTCGTCATAATATGTCAAGGGACTTATCTTCTATGGATTTACCTGTAGCCATCATTTGGGGGAAGCAAGATTTGGTTACTCCGCCTGATGTTGCTATGGAATTCAATAGTTTGTTGCCTGATTCCGATTTATATTGGATTGATAAATGCGGTCATGCGCCTATGATGGAGCATCCTGATGGGTTCAATGATATTTTACACTCTTGGTTAAAAAAGCGTGGGTTCTAGATTGGTCCATGCAAATCAAATCAGCGGATTTTATTTCTAGCAGCATTGATATTTCATCATGTCTGTCTCATGGTTTACCTGAGTATGCCTTTATTGGACGGTCTAATGTGGGAAAATCTTCTTTGATTAATGCTATATGCAACAGAAAAAAATTAGCCAAAACCTCATCTACACCCGGGAAAACTCAATTAATCAACCATTTTTTAATCAACAATCAGTGGTATTTGGTGGATTTACCTGGTTATGGATATGCCCAGACGTCCAAAGCCAATCGGCAGACTATAGGGAGAAGAATAAAGGGTTATATATCGGAGAGGAAGCAATTGATTCAGCTCTTTGTGCTGGTAGACATTCGTCATGGGCCTCTTGAGAATGATTTAGAATTTTTCAAATGGATACATTCGGTAAGGCTTCCTTTTGTAATTGTTTTCACCAAATCTGACACATTAAAATCGGGGAAGATTGATAGTCAAATTGACCGATACAGAGGCATACTTTCTAAAACTTGGCATCCCTTACCGGCTATTTTTATTAGTTCATCAGTTGAGAGATTTGGTCTTGAAGAAATACTTGAAAACATCAAAGACTTAAACGCACTATTCTTCAAAGAATAACCATGAGATATCGTAAAATCGTTTCACAACTAACGACGTTCATCTTTTAGTTTGTCTGGTTCTACTGCACTTTGTGCGGATGGAGGTCAAAATGAACATACAATAATCAAGGATAGTTGTTAGTTTAGGGTATCACCTATAGTTCCTTTTTCGAGACGATCTATTTGACAATTACATGTCTGAAGTTCCCCCCTATTTTAATTTTCACATTCGAAAATTCGCTTCATTTTGGAAGATTTTCAGACGTGATATTCTCCTATCCGGATTAGACACTGATAATGTTTCCCAATAGATGCTATTTCCCGTAATAGGTGAAAAGCATCCCCATAACCAAAACGATTGATAACTATACTGATACTTACAATAGGCTTGACACCTTTGAAAACCAACACCCGCTTTTGTTTGGTCATTAATCCAAAACGAGATTCATCTTGAAAATAAAGATTCACCGAGTCAAACTTATTCTTAGCTGTACTGCTTTTAATTTCACACAGTTTACTTGGAAGTTTCTCTTCTTTGAAGGTCCGTTCAGCATCTTTATCTTTTTTATGATGAGATTTTCTTGAAACAATCAGCACACTATTGTGGTGTTTCCGACAATGATTATAAAGGACTTGATAACTTATATTGGATTGGTGATTTTTATGCACCCATGCTAATAACTCAACATAACTAGTTATCGTTGTTTTAGGATCTGCAAGCATAGCTGCTATGGCTTGTTTGGTTTGTTCCGTTATCCATGGCGGAATACCGCCTCGCTTTCTGATAGCGAGCAATTTCTCTAAACCGCCTTGTTCATATAACCTAAGCCAATTGTAAATAGTCTTACGGCAAACCTTAAGCTTGGGGACTAAATCCTTAGTATAAATCACTTTCCCCTGTTTGAGCAACAGAAGCATCTTAACCTTACTTCTATTGGGGAGGTTCTTTTGCTTGGGCATGGACTTCTTCAGCTCATGCTCGCTCTCTTGTACTTGTATGTCAATTTTTTTAGCCATGTTGAAAATTTAATAAGTTAATGGTATAATATAAATATAGTAGTATAATCCTATCTTCGGGAGTTTCTGAGAGAGTTTAGCAAACAAAATCCCCTAAAAAATTTAATTTGAGTAAATGTAGTGTTTAAATGGTTTAATATAAATATAGTAGTATAATCCCATCTTCGAGAGTTTCTGATAGAGTTTAGCAAACAAAATCCTAAAAAAATTATACTTTGAGTAAATATAGTGTTTAAATGGTATTATACCGGTCGGATTAAGGATTCGATTATTCTTCGTTATGGCAGGAGTAAGGAGAAACGGAAAGATTGTCCTCTGGTCAGTTTGGCTTTGACATTGGATGCTTCGGGTTTTCCCATTCACACAAAGGTTTATCCTGGTCATATCAGTGAACCCCAAACCTTAGAGAAAGTCATTGATGGATTAAATCTATCCGATCCCATAGTAGTGATGGATGCTGGGATTTCTACTGAGAAAAATGTAGATTTTTTAAAAAAGCGGGGGTTGCATTGGATTACTCTTATGCGTGGTCGGAAGCAAGCGGTTCCTGATAGGAAAGCTGATTGCCAGATGGAGTTAAAAGATGGCGGTCTTTTGCGTCTCTGGTCTCTTGAGGTGAAGGAAGAAGAGCGATTGGTCTATGTCCATAGTTCCAACCGTCAAGAAACCAACGATTCGATTTTGGCCCTCAAACGGACAGGGTATGAAGAGGAATTGATTGCCCTTGACCGGGGGCTTTCACTACCCCGGCGTCTCAAAGACTATGAGAGGGTACTGCGGAAGGTCGGGTGTCTTGAGCAGAAATACCATCTTGTTTCAGGGCACTATAAGGTGGTCATCACCAGAAAAGAGGATTCCACAGATGCTGATTCAGTTGTCTTTACCAAACTTCCTCAACACGATAGACATACCCAAGCATCGGGAGGGACGATATTGCGCAGCAGTCAAACCCATTGGTCTTTGGAACGTCTGGTTGGTTTTTACCGGCAACTCAATGATATAGAGCAGACTTTTCGTTCCCTGAAATCAGAATTAGGACTTAGACCATTATATCATCGTAAAGACCATCGTATAGAAGCTCATCTATTTATTTCTATACTGGCTTACTATGGAGTTCACTTAATAAGGAAAAAACTCAATAGCCGAGGGTTTCATCAAAGTTGGCATACCCTTAGGTCAGAACTCAAAAGTTGGCAAAGGGTTAGTGTAAGTTTATACAAAACGAAAAAAGAAAAAGAAGTTTATCGGCTGGATACTGACCAGGAAGAATTGCCATCACAGCGGGCAGAAATAATGGGATTGCCAAGAGAGAACAACATTAAAAAATGCTAAAAATGTAGCGCATTTATTTTCAAAAAAAACGCAACATATTGATAGACAATTATTACGAATTTACGATTGACAAACTTGCGTTATCAATCGGATTGAAGGAAAACCGAAAAGCCATGCAGTGTGATACCACTTCGAATACCGGTAAGTGTCAGGTTCATTCATAATAGACCCACCTGATTTCTATTTACACAGTCTTTGGGACACTCCCATGGAGCTGAACCCATAAACAACCATAACTAAAAACCAAAGTAATCACAACACTATTAACCCTCTTTTTAAAAAATAAGGGTCCAAATGACAATAAGATCCTCTATAACCATCCAAAATCAACACAATGGATACGAACATTGTAATTAAAAAATCAAAAAAAAACAACACTACTATCATCCAACTTATTTACCTTTGATCTATAATTCAGAGGCCTATCCCAAAGTTGCATTAATGGGTTCATTCTAGATTCTAGGATGTTATACGACACCCTATTAGACTGCATATGCTCATAACACAAACGAAGCTCGGAAATTAATACATTAAACGTCTTGATATAAACATCTTTAAGATTATTGCAATCATCCGTATTCTTAGCCTCAATACCCAACTTCAATAATTTAGTCTCAAATTCCCATACACGCCTAATCTCATCAGAACCTAAATTGCCCTTGTCAATAAAATAATAATACCGAAAATGACGCAATTGTGAAAACCTGGAATCATCCTTCACAAGCAACTCCTCCCAATAATCCCTCGCATTGCAATCCCTATCTATATTCAAACCAACACGATACTCAATCTCACACCTCTCAATAGTTTCCGCCAAATCATTATAAACATCCTGCCACTCTATATCCTGAACCTGAATCAAAGGAGCATCCACAGGATCTGACTTACTGCAAGTTGAAAATGTCAAACCCACAAATAATAAAATAATTTGGAGTTTTAGTAGATTGATTAATCTTTTTTTTTATTTATGGCTTTAACCAAAACATCTTGAGATATGGCGGACAAAAGGCAAGCATTTTTGAGTCTTTTTGCAAATAGTTCCTTCATCAGAGCTGTTACCAATCAGTTTACAAAAATATGAAAATTCGCTTTTCTGTAAACTATGAGGGGTATTCTTTGATCTCCAAATAAGAGTATCTCCTTAGGTTAAATTTTGAAGGGTCACCAACTTCCTATAAAAACTATCCCTGCTGATCAAGGATTGATGAGTACCCGATTCGATGATTTTTCCCTTGTCCAAAACCAAAATCTTATTGGCCTTTTTTATGGTGGAAAGACGATGGGCAATAACTAAAGAAGTCCTACTCTCCATTAATTTGTCTAAGGCGTCCTGTACTAATTTCTCACTCTGGGTGTCCAAAGATGAAGTAGCTTCATCTAAAATTAATATCTCAGGGTTTTTTAAAACAGCCCTAGCAATGCACAAACGCTGTCGCTGACCACCTGATAAAGTGTTGCCCGACTCTCCAATGACCGTTTGATAACCCTCAGGAAGATTTTCTATGAAATCATGTGCATTGGCGATTCTGGAGGCTTCTAAAATTTCATCTAAAGTAGCACTAGGATTGCCTATCAAGAGATTACTATAAACAGTATCATTGAAGAGAATGGATTCCTGAGTTACCAAGCTGATCATCGCAAATAAACTGGATCTCTTTATTTGTGATAAGTCCACATCATCTAAAAGCAGAGAACCCTTATCAATATCATAAAATCGATTTAAAAGATTGGCAACGGTGGTCTTTCCACTTCCCGAAGTGCCTACCAATGCCACAGTTTGCCCCTTATGGATATCAAACGATAAATCGTTAATTACCCACTCTTTTTTGTACTTAAAGTAAACGGATTGAAAAGAAATTGATTTTTTAAGCCGGTTTTTAATTATGGCATTCGGACTATCTTGGGTGCTCTCAGTTTCAAATATCTCTTGAATCCTCTCAGCCGCAGCATTACCCTTTTTTATGCTATAAGCCGCTTTGCTGATGTTTTTAGCAGGAGTTAAAATGTTGTATGCCAAACCCATATAGGAGATAAAAAAAGTGCCTGAAAGAGAAGCATCCATCAAAACCATCTTGCCCCCAAACCACAAAAGCAACCCGATGATACAAATCCCCAAAAATTCGCTCAAGGGTGAAGCCAAATTGGCTCGATGAAAAAATTTGTTGGAAAATCGATAGAAGTATTGTGTCGATTTTAAAAATTGATCAATAAATCGCTTTTCAGCACCAAAGGTTTTTATCACCTTTTGCCCATGAATGGTTTCATCCATGATCGAAAGAAATCGCCCCTGCTCTCTCTGTATTTTCGTTGAATCCCTCTTGAGTCGTTTGCCTATATAAGAAATAATGAAACCAGATAAAGGAATAGAAACCAAGACAAATAAAGTTAGTTCTACACTAATGGTTAACATGAAAAACAACGAAAACAAAATGGTTAACGGATCCCTGATTAAGACCTCTAAAATGGATAAAAAAGATACCTGAATTTCCGAAACATCACTAGTCATTCGAGACATCAAGTCCCCCTTCCGCTTTTCAGAAAAAAAGATAACCGGTAAACTGATGATTTTTCTATACAAGGCATTTCTCAAATCACGCAAAATTCCATTTCGCAAAAAAGTGATGAAAAAAAGAGCAAAATAGTTGCACAAATTCTTTAGAAGAAAAGTTACCAATACGATGACTATTACAAAAAAGAGAGCGCGATTTTGGTTTTGATCTAAATGCTCAGAAATATAATAATCCATATAGTACTTGAGATACTCAGCTGAATTTTGTATGCCCCGAAACTCAGGAGGCTCCTCCCTTAATTCATTGTTGCCGAATAATACATCCAACATCGGAATCAATGAAATGAAAGCCAATCCGCTAAAGATGGCATAGAAAAAATTAAATAGGATATTCAAAAAAGCATATCCCTTATATGGAATCCCATATACAAGGATCTTTCTTAAACCCCTCATTATAAACTAAAAGCGGACTTAAGGTTTTCGATGCGCTGCTGTAATTTGAGAATTTGTAGGTCAAAAGATTCCGTTTCGTCAAATGGAGATTGAACACTAAAATAAAACTTGATTTTTGGTTCAGTACCACTAGGACGAATGGCTATACGGGACTCATCATCCAGAAAATATATTAATACGTTGGACCGAGGAAGGTTTAATATGGTTGTCTTAGACCTCAGTAAATTCTGTGATTGCCCCGAGAGATAATCATCTATCTGAATAATGGACTTATTAGATATTGAAATGGGTGGATTTTTTCTTAGGTTTTCCATCATAGCCTGAATTTTTAATGCCCCATCCTTACCATCTTTGGTCAAAGAGACAAGCGACTCTTGAAAGATGCCATACTTTTGGTATAATTCTATAAGACTTTGGTAAAGACTTTTACCTTTGTTTTTCAGAATTTGAGCAATTTCGCAAGCGAGCAAGGTAGCCGAAACGGCATCTTTGTCTCTTACCTTATCACCAACCAAAAACCCAAAGCTCTCCTCACCTCCACAGATAAATTTTTTGTCAGGCGATTCAGAAATCATCTTACCAATCCATTTGAAACCTGTCAAACATAACTTAAATTCTACACCATAATGGTGCGCTATTTTTTTCATAATGGGACTAGAAACAATCGTTGAAACAATAAAGGAATTGGACTCTAAAGTTTGGTTCTTTTGATGGTATTCCAACAAAAACTCAGTAAAAAGTGCCATGGTCTGATTGCCACTGAGAATAGTCCATTCACCATTTAATTTTCTGGTGCCAATTCCAAGTCGATCAGCATCTGGGTCAGTTCCAATAACGATATCCCCACCAAGCTGCTGTGCCTGTTTAAGAGCCATAGATAGAGCGTTTATTTCTTCCGGATTTGGAGATTCAACAGTCGGAAAATTACCGTCGGGTTTAGACTGTTGTTCTACTATATGAACATCTTTATACCCTGCTAATTCCAAAACCTGGGGTATAGCTGTGATGGAAGTGCCATGTAAAGGAGTGAATATAATTCGTAAATCCTTTTTGTCCGAATCCAAAATCTGGGCCACCTCCAAGACAGCCCTAAAATAAGATTGATCGATTTCGTTGTCAATGAGTTCAACTAGATGGGAATCTGTATCAAACATGACCTCAGTGTAACATACCTTCTCGATTGCTTGAATGACATGATTATCCATAGGCGGTGTGATTTGAGCACCATCGCTACCATAGACCTTAAAGCCATTATATTCCGGGGGGTTGTGAGAAGCAGTAATGACAATACCACAATCGGCCTTTAGATGTCTAACAGCATATGATAATTCAGGAGTGGTTCTCAGTTCTGAAAAGAGAAAGCATTTAACTCCATTGGCAGCAAAAACACTGGCCACCTCTTGTGCAAATTCAGCGCTATTGTTTCGACAATCATAAGCAACAACTGACTTAATCTGCCTGCCCGGATTGGTCTTTTTTATATATATACTCAGACCCTGGGTACACCTTCCAAGAGTATAACGGTTGATTCTGTATGTCCCAACCCCCATAATCCCCCGAATGCCTCCAGTTCCAAATTCCAAATAGTTGCAAAAGGCTTCCTCTAGTTCAGATGGGTTCTTTTTGAGTTTTTTTACCTCTTTAACCGTATCTGAATCAAAAGGAGGTAGAAGCCAGGAATTAAACCGTTCAATAATATCGGGGGCAATCATTTTGTTAGTCTATATAAACCACTAAATTAAGAAATCAATCGCTTGAAGTTAAAAGCTATCTTGGATTAAATCTCCAATGAGTATCTCATTATAATATAAGTCGGTCAATTTGCTCCCATTTTTCAGTGTGCAACAGGATCTAAAAAGATCCGCCACTTAATTCCAAGCAAATGGAGCCTAAATTTTATGATGAACTTGGTAATGAAAATGATACCTTTGACATTCGTAATTAAGAAGAAAATCTTCAACTCTGCAGTTGAAAAATAAATAATTTCAATTATGGTATCATCACATATTATTCCCATTATCTCTATCATAGGGGGCTTTGCAATCGCAATTATTATCATTAGCTTATCAATATATACAGAACATATTCGCAAAATGAAGATGATTGAAAAAGGAATGGTTCCCCATGAAAAAGAAAAAGAAGGGTTTGATTATTCTAAAGGCAAAGGCATAAGATTTGGCGCCCTACTTATTGGAGTTAGTTTGGGGTTATTAGCTGGAGCTTTCATTGGGAGATTCTTATTTGGGCAATCAGATTGGCTTGCCTATTTCATAGGTGCTTCATTGTTTGGTGGGCTATCTCTTTTGTTAGTTAGCCTTTATCAAAAATGAGGTTAGCATAATCAGTAGATCTTTATGTCTCAGATTTTGGATATTCCTTGCAGATGAATCCAACTGAAATGGCATTGAATTTTAAGAAACGATGGCTCGGATACTAACAGGCGTCCAATCAACTGGAATACCACATTTAGGTAATATGCTAGGAGCTATTATCCCAGCAATTCAAATGGCTGAAAATTCAAATAACGAGTCCTATTTATTCATAGCAGATCTCCATTCTCTCACCCAAATAAAAGACCCAAAAGAATTAAAGTACAACACCCTTACCACAGCTGCTGCATGGCTAGCCTGTGGTTTGGATACTAGTAAAACTGTATTTTACAGACAAAGTGATGTCTGCCAAACAACCGAGCTCTCTTGGTATTTGCAATGCTTTTTCCCTTACCAACGGCTGACACTAGCACACTCCTTTAAAGATAAATCTAATACCGTTGAGCAAGTAAACAGCGGACTTTTTAATTATCCCCTATTGATGGCTGCAGATATATTGCTCTATGATGCAGATATTGTCCCTGTTGGCAAAGATCAGATACAACATATAGAAATCACTAGAGATGTGGCCAATAGGCTGAACCATCAGATGGGTTCTACCCTAATTATCCCTGAAGCCCGAGTAGTCAAGGACAAACAGATTGTCCCAGGGATAGATGGACAAAAGATGAGTAAATCCAAAAAAAATATTATCTCCGTTTTTGAAGGAACCAAAACCCTACAAAAACAAATCATGTCAATCAAAACAGATAGTAAAGGAGTAAATGAGCCAAAAGATCCTGATAATTGTACTGTCTTTAATCTCTATTCCCTAGTGGAAAATCAAAAAGAGATTGAAGCCTTAAAAACTCAATACATTTCAGGATCCATAGGGTACGGAGATGCGAAAAAATTACTGAGCCAGAGTTTGCTTAAGAAATTTCGGAAACAAATTAATCGCTTTCATTATTTCATGAACCACCAAGAAGAAGTCGAATCTCTTTTACAACAAGGATCTAGCAAGGCACGAAAAGTTGCCAATAAAACCCTCGGTAGAGTTCGTCAAAAACTGGGTTACTCAAGCTGAAGATTGAGATACTTTTTTCCAATTGCTAACAAGGTCAACCCTTGGATATTTTTCCAGCAAATCAGCAAAAAGACTAGATTTTTGATCCGAGAGTTCACTTTCGAAATATCTCTTTCTCTGAAGAATATACCAGTTGTATAGGTTCTCAGTTTGTCCATAGAGATTTTCAGGAAAAGGAAATCCATCGTTTACTTCCAAATAGGTAACCAACCGATTATAAGATTCATTCCATTGTTCCTTAATGACACCCTTTTTGGCCGTTTCGTATTTTAAGTCATAAATCTTGTTTTTTAGACCAATTAGTCCACCAATGAAATTCACAAAAGGATTTGGATTCATTAATCGAAGATTTGCATTGATACTACCCAATGAAGTACTTGGCCTAAATTTTTTGACATATTCTGTAACTTTTTTTATATGAATGGGTTCAGATTGGTTTTCAAGATATTCAAGAACAATCTCTCTAATTGTTCCTCCCTTAAAATTTTCACTCATCTGTTCCCACTTTTTCAGGGCGAATACACTAGACCTTCCGATGGGCACAAAGCCATTAACCCGTTTTAAACTTGAACGTATCTGGTCTATTTTGAATTCTTTTTTGGGATAGAGTTCAGTTAATTTATTTTGAATTTCATTAAGATGAGCAGGATGCCCAATATCTTCAAGAGCAGCATAAGAGAATTCATGAAACAAAACTTTAGTGTTTCTTTTCACAGTCAATAGTCCATCTCTGAACTCAACTTCGGTGAATTCTCCGTTGATAATCGTTAAGGCTATACTATGGATGGTCTTTTGATCAACCAGGTTATGCACTTGGAGATGTTTTGCAATTAATGAATTGAAATCAATTTTCTTTTCAGCCCGATGTCGCTTGTTGATTTCTCTATGGAGTTCATTTATCAGGGACTTAAAATCTAGTGCTTGAGAATATAAATAATTAATCAAATAGAGGTTTTTCCAATTGTGACGACTACGAGCTTGAGAATTTCTATGTTTGAAAATATCGAAAAATTCTCCAACTAATTCATGAGAATCGCTGACGGAATGTGACAAGATTTTTAAAATGAACTGTTTGCTGAATTTAGTACCGTTTTGCTGGTTTATTTTATCGTAACTCGAATTGGAGAGTTCAATATGTGAAGTAGAGGTGTCAATCCCGTATCTGGAGTTAAAATCTTCTTCAAATTGACTCAAAATAGACAACTCCTTATCCAAATCATGTAAAAAATTTTGTTTGATTTGCCGAACACGCTCGGGAGAAATACCTAACTCATCAGCCAAATCGTTAAAGTGTTTGGGTTTAGAATCGCTATATATTTCAAAAGATTGAACATAAACATCATGTTTCTTCTTATCGAAAAGAAGTCTGTTATTCAAGAGATAACTTACAATTGGGAAGATCGCCCCTTTATGAAATAATTCTATTGGAAAATCGTGTAGATTAAAAGCCAATGCTAATTGGTGCTTGTTCCGGTGAGCATTGAGTAACTTATTGTCATTTTGATGACTAACCCAAACCAGGTATTCGTTTATAGATTCGAAAAAGGACAGCAAAAAGGGAATGGTTTGTGGCCCGACATTTTTGATTTTGGATAAATCAAACTCTTCATTGGAAAGACACCGAAAAAGAAAATATCGTAGCGAAAAATTATTCCCCACAATGGACTTTACGCCATTTTGAGATCTTACGTTAAGTTTTTCAAATTCCAATTGAATGTAAGACAGGAGTACCTCCTTTTGAAGAGAATTCAATTTGAGTCCGAGAGAAAGTTTAGTGAATTTTTTCATTGACTTTGTATTACAATTAACCTTTAATGTTTATAAAAAATGACTGTAATTTAGTGTAAATCAAAATAATACATTTAAAATTACACTTTTAACAGTGCAAATCAGGGAACAAAGTTAAACAATACGATATATAATTGAACACTTTAAGAAAAAAAATTAATCATATTGGAAGGAATTTTATGCTCTTTTGCTGACGATCGTAAGTTTGGCATTACCTTTTCTACTGATTATCATACAAACAAGAGTAAATATTTCTCCCCTTTTTTATAAATGTTCTATCAGATTCTTCAACAAAATATGTATATTTTCAATCTTACTCCCTATTTTATAAAAAAAATTCAATATAAATAGAATTATTTCAAATATTGATAATATAGTGGATATATATTTGTACTTAATATACTCCTATCATCACCAAATAGTAGTTATCATTTATGTTTATCTGGGAATAAACTAACACCTAATAATGACGGAACAAAAAATACCCTTCTCTCTTTGCGAATGTCGAAGAGTAAATGGGGATTCAAACAAGTCATAAAGAATAGAGGAAAAATCTATTCTCCGTAATAAAATGTTCTATTCCTATTAATGCTTGTCTTAAAATTCTCAATGTCATGGATTTATCCATAGCTGATACCTTTGAAACCATTTAATGGAAAAACAAGAAAGAGTAGAACAATGTAACTACATAAGGCAATCTCTTAACCAAGAACTAAGTTAGAGTAACTAAATATCAGGAGTGTCGTTCCTATTGAATTGACTGAACTGGTTCAATTTAAATTACTGATATATAATCCATAGACTTTAATACTATGTCATTTTCATTGCTAATATCTGATAAAATGAAAATGAAAGGGATGTTTTTTGAGGAAAAATATGACAATAGGCGGATTATTGTCTTAATTGATTTAGACTTCGGTCTAGCAGTTTAAAATCGAGGTAGTGGAACTGTTCTCTTGCAATGACTCTAATCCATTTACGGTAGCGCAAATACCACTTTAATCGAAGCGATGGATAACCCTTTTTAATATAAGCCGCAACAAAAGGGTCTACGTGAAGGTATATACTTTTGTTCTTATTGGACTTATGATTCAAAACATGCTCAATTGAACGATTAATATCTTCCAATACCAAGAACGGGGCTTTTACTTTCTCCGGTGATATTTTTACTTTTTTTGATTGATTTGGTGTTCTATGAGTGCGAACTCGCTGACGGGAGATTTGAACCAACCCAAGCTTGGTGGGTGGATAGATTCGGTGTTTGGCCATATCGTTTGCCATTTCTTCTTTGAGCTTTCGAATCAGTTGCGTTCGTTCAGTTGCTTTGCGCAAATCAATAAAGTCAATTACTATAATTCCGCCAAGGTCTCTCAGTCGAATTTGCCTTGCAATTTCTTCTGAGGCGGACATATTAACTTCATATGCAGTTTCCTGCTCATTAGCAGATTTATTGTACTGTCTCCCACTGTTAACGTCAATGATATGAAGAGCTTCAGTTGCTTCAATAGTCAAATACGCACCATGTTTGATGGTGATGGTTTTTCTAAAAACAGAATTGATTTGTCTTTCAATTTTAAAATGCTCGAAAATGGGTGTGGCTTTTCGGTGAAACTTTAGGATTGAAGTTTCTTCGGGACTTATGGTTTTTAGATAATCCGAGATAGTTTCGTAAAGGGTGATATTGTCCACCCAAATTGAAGAAAAGTCTCTGTCCAATTTATCCCGAATAATAGCTAAAGATCTGTCGATCTCGCCGAGTAATTTTTTTGGTTGTCCATTATGATTATGGACTCGTTTGACTAGTAATCTCCATCGTTCTAAGCAGACATTTAAATCATCTGCTATAGATTGTTCAGATTTTCCAAGAGCACTCGTTCGAATGATAACCCCGAAGTTTTTAGGGATTTTTTTTTGAATTAGTCTGAAGATATTCTTTTTTTCTACACTTGATTTTATCTTTTGAGAAAATGAAATTCGATTGGACATTGGAATCAATACCACGTATCTTCCTGCAATGGTGATTTCAGATGTCAATCGCGATCCTTTGGATGAAATTGGCTCCTTACTGACCTGAACTAATAACCGATCATTTGGTTGGACTACTTGTGAGATGTCCCCGTGTTTGGATAAAGTTTGATTTGTTTTGGGAAGATTTGATTGGTTTAAAGGACTTCCATTGTTGGCTATTTGGCTTAAATAATTCTTATAGCTTGGGAATTCGGCGCCCAGATCCCTATAAGCTAAAAATCCAAGTTTGGGTTGGCGAAGATCAATAAAGGCAGCGTTTAAACCAGCAGCAATTTTGGCAACTCGGCCAATATAAATGTCATTCAGAGAAAGGTTATCATTTACTTTTTCCTGATGAAATTCAACAAGTTTACCATCTTCGAGAAATGCAATATCAACTCTGGAAGAACTGGTTCGAATAAATAATTCTTTTTTCATTCCAACAAATGCCGTTACAACTCTCCGACAAAGAGTCAATTGAGACTAGTGGTAAGATTGGGAAGCACAGATATTTGGACTAGGTCACAGAGACCCCCAATATGCTGCGAATTATTTCTTTTTCTTATGCCTATTGGCTCTTCTTCTCTTCTTGCGTTTGTGGGTAGCCACTTTGTGCCGCTTTCTCTTTTTACCGCTTGGCATATTCCTATAAGAATTTTAGTTATCGAGAGATTTCACTTTAGATTGTACTCCTTTAACAAACACTTTAGCAGGCTTAAAATAGGGGGCATAGCGCTCAGGGATAAAGACAGGTTCGCCTTTTGTGATATTTCTACCCATTTTGGCAGCTTTTTTCTTAACTATGAAACTACCAAACCCCCTGAGATATACATTTTCGCCGTTTTCTAGAGAACCAATGATTTCAGACATGAACTTTTCGACAATTTCTTTAATATCAACTTTGTCAACACCCGTATCTTTGTGTATATTGGTAACTATCTCAATTTTAGTCATTAGATTAATTTTTGATTGCTTGCAAATATAAAATTAATTTCCAAATTGTCACAACCAATTTCTAACAAAAATATAATAGACTTTGCATGTTGAACAAAGCTCTAATTCTTTGGTATACCAAACACCGGCGTGACTTTCCCTGGCGTAAGTCTAGAGATACGTATAGGGTGTGGTTGTCAGAAATCATATTACAACAAACTAAAGCACAACAAGGTCAAGGGTATTTTCTTAAGATGATTGATCGGTTTCCTACCATCGAATCATTGGCTCAGGCTTCTCAAGAGGAGGTTTTGGAAGTATGGCAAGGATTGGGATATTATCGTCGTGCCATTAATCTTCATCATACAGCCCGCCATGTTGTCACAAAGTATAAAGGGGTTTTCCCTACTACCTACAATGAACTGATAAAACTTAAAGGTATTGGAGATTATACGGCTAGTGCCATTTTATCAATTTGCAACAATAAGCCATATGCAGTATTGGATGGTAATGTTTACCGAGTGTTGGCTAGATATTATGGTATTTATAAACCAGTCGGTGGTTCTTTGGCCTTTAAAGAATTCAAACAGTTGGCCAGCAAAAATCTTGACCGTCTCAATCCTGGTCAATACAATCAAGCGATAATGGAGTTTGGGGCTTTAGTTTGCACTTTTAGAAAACCACAATGTCATTTGTGTATTCTTCGAGACAATTGTCATGCTTTTATCCATCAAAAAATCGATCGACTGCCGGTCAAAAGACCAAAAAAGCCTTCCAAATTGAGATATTTCAATTATCTGGTTATCACAGATAAAGAAAACAACGTAAGGCTTGAAAAGAGAACACAAGGAGATATTTGGCCTCAACTGTATGAATTTCCATTAATCGAAACCCGAACCAGGGTTGACACGGTTCAAAAACTGGTGTCCCAGTTAGGAGAATACAAACGATATTTATCTGAAGAATGGGGGATAGAAAAGTGGAATGAGCGAGCAGTTATCCATCGCTTAACCCATCAAACACTAATGATTACCTTTTGGGTCATTTCCTGGTCAAGTAACCTAGAAGGTGCTTATTCTGTCAGAAGATTGGCTCAATTACCGCTTCCTATTGTTTTAACTAACTTCGTAAAAAAGTATTTTGTCTCCTAACTGTTTTTTCCCCGTATTTGAGTTACACCTTTGTTTGGTGTTTATTTCCTAAAGTTAATTGCTGTTTCTGACGTTGATGGATTTTTCAACTATAGCCTTTGTATTTACTTGTATTCTATTACTGATGACCGGTTTAGTATCCGGTGCAGAAGTAGCTTTTTTTTCATTGAATTTAAAGCTGCTTGAACAAGAAGAAAGCGATTCAAAATTTGTTGCCAAACTAAAAAAAGCACTGGCTAATCCAAGAAAATTATTGGCTACAATATTGGTGGCTAACAATTTTATCAATATTGCAGTTGTGCTTCTTCTTGCGCATTTGACCAATTTCGATTTTCTAATTAATGCGGATCCTATTATAGGAGTATTATTGGAAGTAATTGTCATCACTGCAATTCTATTGTTTTTTGGGGAGATTCTTCCGAAAATATTTGCTAATAGAAATTCGCTATTATTCGCTAAATATATGCTCGGTCCTCTTGAATTCATTGATCGTTATCTTCTTTTTTGGCTAACATGGCCAATGAATAGAATTGGGTATTACTTTGAAAATAAAGTAGCGAAAAGGACGATGCCTTTTCCTTTGGAAAGAGTTTCAAAGGCACTAGAGTTAACTCGAGACGATGAGACCTCTGAAGATGAGCAGAAAATCCTGAAGCGGATATTAAATTTTGGTGATATAGGAGCCAAACAGATTATGTGTCCTCGAGCAGAAATCTATTGTTTGGCATCTAGTTTGGAGGTTGAACATGTGATTGAGCAGATCCGGAATTCTAATTATTCTCGAATTCCCATTTATGAAGAAAACCTTGACCAGATCAAGGGAATATTATACATCAAGGATTTATTGCCTTATCTCAGTAAGCCGCACGAAAATTGGCATGATGTTCTGAGAGCACCTTTTTATGTTCCTGAGAACAAAAAGTTAGATGACCTGCTGATTGATTTTAAAAAAAATAAAAAACACTTGGCCATAGTTGTCAATGAATACGGAGGCACCTCAGGTCTGATTACCCTAGAGGATATTTTAGAGCAGGTGCTTGGGGACATTCGCGATGAGCATGATGAATCCAATTTCCATCACAAAAAAATTGAAGATTTAAATTACCTTTTTGATGCCAAGATAAATCTGATGGATTTTTTTAAGATTATTGGCCGAAATAGCAGTGAGGTATTCCATGAAGTAAGAGGAGAAGCTGAGTCACTTGGTGGTCTATTGCTTGAATTGACAAAGGAGTTCCCCAAAGTAGGTAAAACAATTCGCCATAAAGGTTATACTTTCAAGGTAAATAAAATAGAGGGCAATAGAATCACTGAGGTGCGGGTGACTCTCCCTCCGCTATCAAAAAATAAATGACTTAACAATGCTCATTGTTATCTAGTATGAATTCAATTCTCAGAATATTTGCATAAAATCAAGTGTTATTTTACTGAACCTAATGGATTTCAGATAAAGGATAAATTATTTATAGAATTTGATTTATTCCCCTAGATGAGAGCAAAAAGACTTGGTTCAGTTTGGGTTGTTATGGCACTTTGTTTTGGTCTTTTCATGGGATGCCTTGATAGACAACTTCCCAAACCCAAAGGGTTTTTGGCCTTGGAGTACCCGCAACCTGATTATATTATGCTTAAAAGTCGTGCCGTTGAATACTCTTTTGAGTATAATCAGTTTGCTAGACCCATAGCAACCCTTTTTGAATCAGTTCGTTTAGAGTATCCCACCATGAAAGCCAGTATTTATTTGAATTACAGAAAAATAGAAAACAATTTAGACTCTTTACTCTATGATGCCTATTTGGTTCCTTACAGACATCTGGCAAAAGCCGAATCAATTCCAGAAAGAGTTTTTGTCAATCAGTCTCAAAGAGTTTACGGACAATTATTTACTGTTGTTGGGGATGCGGCATCTCACTATCAATTTTTTCTAACTGATAGTTTAGAGCATTTTGTGCTGGGGAGTCTTTACTTTTTTACCCGACCGAATTATGATTCCATCTATCCAGCTGCAAAGTATATTGAAAGGGATATAGTTCATCTTATGGAGACTTTTCGATGGAAATAGGGACTATTTAGACACCTCTAGCTCTTTTACTTTGAATCTATCACTGATATCCTCAATCGTTTGCAGAAAAGTGTCTGGTTGAACTAATTGAGAATCAAAACGAATTGTTGCTATTTTGGCATCAAAATCAACAGAGGCCTTTAATACTCCTTGTACTTGATTTAGGTTGTCTTCGATGACTTTAGCGCAACCGATGGCACAGACCATTCCTTCAATAGTCAATAAACTCATGGTATCTGCCTGAACTTCAACTGAGGAGGTATTGACATTTTCAGTTTCAACAATTACAGTTGGGGGATTATTGGAATTTTTGCAGGCGATCATTCCGCAGACAAAAAAGCACCAAAAAATCAGATTATTGGGATAAAAATGATTCATCTAAATATTTACATTATCCAAGTTGCAAAGTTATTCACCTAAATAAAATCATCACAATAGTTGGTGGTTTTGTTGCATTTTTTCTAAAAAAGAACAAGAAAAGCCATTTAAATACTCGTTTTGAATCAAAATAAAACGTGATGAAACTTTCGATTAATTCGGTTAGGTACTGATGAGCCATGGAATCTGACAAAGCAATCTGTTGATTTTTGATTATGGATAAGATATATTCTCATTATAAACCCGTATATAGGATAAAACATCTTTGTAAGCGAATTGACTATTAGGTTGCTCAAGAGTTATGATTTTAATGCTAAAATTTCAATCAGAACAGACATTTCCTTGGTGTTGTTACTTAGGTTTCTTCCCTGCAAAAACTACAGATGTAAGTTAATTCTTCCGTATTTTCAACGCTATTAGAATAGGAAATCTTTTTGTGCTTTTCGGAAATGATAGTGGAAAGTTGATAGTGATTTTATCATAAAACAATGAAAATACTATAACTTTAATCTTGTTATTATTGCTATGCCAAAATGGAAAGAATTCATCAACTTATCGAAGAAACTTAGAGGTAAGTTAATAGGTCGTTGTTATCTCAACAAGTATAATTTATACAGCATAGCACATCATTCTTCTGCTATAGAAGGGTCTAAATTGACCTTTGATGAAAGTTGGAGGCTACTAGAACATAAGGTGTTTCCATCACGAATGGACACTTAAGACCAGTCCATTTTTATGGTTGTTGACCATTATAATGCACTTGTTTATACCCTAGAACAAGCCAAGATGAAACTTCCTATAAGCATTTCATTATTTGAGAAAATAAATTCTTTTGTAAAGAAGAGAACCGGAGAAAAAGGAATTTGCAATATTACTGGGGAGTACTACGACACCTCATCAGGTAAATTTAGAACATATTTTGTTGGCATTGGTTTGCCAGATGGAGGTCAAAGGATTTTCATGGACCCCAAAGCAGTTCCCCAGCAAGTTAAACTTTTGTTGGATGATTTGAATGGGCGAATAGAAGATAGTAAGGACATAAAATCAACAAACTTATTAGCGTTTGAAGCTCATCATCAATTGGCTTCTATACACCCCTTTGGGGATGGAAATGGCAGGACATCTAGGCTGTTGATGAATTACATACAAGCTTATCATAATCAACCGATGACCTTTATTTTAGAGAAGGAAAGAGATGCCTATTTTAAAGCCATTGAGCAAGCATATAAGACCAAAGATTTAAATTATTTTTATGAATTTATGATAGATACTTCAGTTAAATCTATGTCTTTAATGAATCTAAAACCAACCGAGTAGATTTAAGTCTTCCTCACAAAACAAAAAACAGCAACCAGTTAGAACTAACCTGACAATAGCACTACAATGAAACAAGCCATTGAATCAAATCAAACTAGAACGCAACATTGGGTCAAACAAATGGAAGTCCAAATAGATAAGATAGATAGGGTATTTCTGGAATTTGGACATCCGTATGACCACGTTGATTTTGGGGAATTAACTCATGAGGATAGGCATTTATATTTTTGGTGGGACGAATTTTTAAGCCGATACCTGGACATAAAGCATAAAATAATCTACTACAACAAGGGCATTATAAAGGAACTGGATATGTTTATTGACCCGAAAGAGTATGCCCAATTCGTGGAGGGATCCATCAATAAATTTTTTCATCACAATCAGGATTTGCAGATATTGAAAAAGTTCAACAAGATAATCCCCTACGTTCATCGGGATTTTTTGTAGAAAAACAACTCTTTCAAGTTGCTATTTATAATATTTATTCCCATCTATATACGGGGAATACCTATCCCATATACTACTTTTTATTCGAATAACTGGAACATATAGGTAAAGGTTTCAGGGATAATAAGCTACCATCATGTTGATATCTTTTGCTTGATTTTCTCCATAATCATTTGGTAATGTTTTACGCAAGTTTGTCAAAATCGACATTTTACTATTGATAATCAAATACTTATGAATTTATCCGCTACGACAAAGGCCTCTTACATGAACTTTTTTGGCCGGTTTCTTCGGGAGAAATATTTAGTCAAAACATCTTTTCTACAAAGAGAGAAGCCGTACTATTTGGTTTTTATTTTAAGGATATTGATTTTTGTTTGTATTAGACATATAGCAAAATTTTGTGAGGCCATGATATCAAACCACCAAACACAAAACAATGCATATCAACTACATCAAAAGTTTTCAAAGGAGAAAATATGTATGTTAAATAAACCTCCATAGGGATATAAATGTGATAGTAAAGAGGGTTAATTATTATAAAATATTCAATAAAATGGCGAAATTTTTTTCGGAGGTGAAAAATTGCTTTTTGACAAACTTACAGCTACGATCACGGGTTACTTTGATATTTTGAGAGTCTAAACAAAGACTTTACTTTCTTAGAGGTGTAACTGTTGAGGACACTCTTTTTGTACTCTAAATGTTTTTACTGTTCCGCACATAAAAGCATTTCGATTCCTTTTGAAAAAGCCATTCATAAAATCGGCACCTTCAGAATCTGGTTTGACATTGGCTAACATGCCAATGTCTTTAATATTTTGACAAAATATATCCATAAATGTATTTTTTAACAATTTCATCATCAGAGCCCGTTAGAACAACACAAAAAATCAGGTGAGTCTTAATAGACCCGACCCACCTGATTTCTATTTACACAGTTTTCGGGATACTCCCTTTATAACATTCATCAAAAGTTAAGCACTATCAAGCAGAGTGAAATCAAACATCAAATGTTTTATAATAAAACCATCGTTATGTTTCGATTCATAATAAAAATGATGTAAATCGTGTGGCTTAAGCTCTAAAATATCAGATATTTTACCATCTTTTTTTAAAAGTTTATTGATACCATACACAGTTTTGTCTATATCTCCTTTAAATATATATCCAAGTAAACATCCCTTAGGGTATTTTCCTGACAAAAAACTATTCATTCCGGTATTGATATATCGTCTTTTTAATTTAGAGTCCTTCTCTTTTAATTTTTTTGCTTCCATATAGTATTTATACTCTAAAGTTGAAAACTTCTTAATCAATCTAATATCTATTCTGGCACGTTTATTAGCATAACCTTTTTCTTTTTTTTATATCATCTTTTCGTATAGGAGGATCAACAGTTGATATAATATGAAATTTTTTTCTTTTTAGACTATCTTCAATATAGTCATTCAATGCTGTAGTGACGTCGTTTTCATACCAATCTAATTTAATAACTTTATCCTGAATGGCAAAATCATAAGCTTCTTTTATCAACTGAAAGCACTGTGTTTCAAAATGTTTTTTGAAATATTTATTTATTGACATAGATAATCTTACTTTTATACATCATTGAGGATCTCCAGTATTAACTCTGAAGCATCTTCCATCGCCATTGATTGAGTCCAATATCGCAGTTGGTTAGGGCGAATAATAAAAATCTCATTATTTGTTTTATAGTTTATTTTTTTTCTGAAATAAATGTTGGTTCCTTCTTTTTGCCATAATTTTTTATCTAATTCTCGTAATATTTCATCTATTCTATTGAGACTCTTTATTGAGATTTCTTTTTTAGACTCTTTAAATGAGATTTTAATGACCATCAAAGGCGAAAAATGAAGGATGTTTTCATAAATAGTATAATGAGCATACAACTTTTGATTTCCTAAAAAATCGTTTAAATATTGGGTCATTTCGTTGGCGTAAGATTCAACATCAGACTTCTTGGTCGGTGCTAAAACTTTTTCATATTTTTTGAATAACAATGGAATGGTAAATTCTTCAAAATCGTCTATGAGTATTTTTTCCTCAGGAGATAGTTTAAAACACTTTGCTATATAATTATCTACTTTTTCTTCCAATTTTTCTGCTCTTGTTGTAATGAGAGATTTTGATTGTTCGCCAATTATCTCATCGTAGATATTTGCAAGATGAACTAAATCCTTTTTGGATAAAGTAAAAGGTAATTCTTTAACTTCCTTAAGTTTGACCCTATTTCTTTCTATACCAATAGATGAAGAACATAAAAAAAGATAATAACAAACTAGTTTTGAATTGATAAAACAAGTTAATCCTTTAAGAATTTTTGAATTAGTATGACTAATACCTATTACCGAACTATTAAAAGAACAATCTTCATCTTCATATGAAGCACAAATTTTATTATTGGAAAGTCCTGTTTTCATTAAAATATGTGGTCCTGTATAAGTTTTTTTCGCTCCCAAACGGGAAAACACATTGATAGTAGATAAATTCTCCACTAGTATACCATGCTTAGAATAACTTTTTATTGATTCCGAAGAAAGTCCTTTTATTAATGTTAAAAAAGAGTCTGAGTCTGAAGCATATCGTTGAATACTCTCAGGTTTAATGTATCTGTCAGGAATCTCCTTATCTACCATATGCCTTTCAGTTGAATGACTTAAAAATTTTAGTCCAACACCTATATCTATTTGTTCTTCTGAAATAAAATCTTTGAGTTTTTTAAAAGAATTTAATCTTTCTATCAAATTTAAATCCATCGTTTGTCCCCACATCGCAATTTTCAAGATATTGTTTTTGAAAATCCCTTTTTGGCATTCTTCTCTTGGAATATATTTGACATCTGCAGAATCGATGTTGATGCCCTCAATCACGTTGGTCTTGATATAAGTTTTAGGGGCATAATAAATAATTCTATTAGATTCTTTTTCAGGTGAATTTTTTCTATAAAATAGTATGCTAATGGGTGCATTTGCTGAAGTAAATAATTGATTGCTAAAGTCTTTTTTGGGTGAATGCCGTAAAATAGAAAAATTGTATATTTTTTCTACATAGCATTCATTGAAAAGCCATTTTCTAAAATTTTGATATCCTTTGTTAGTGTTTACGAGAATTTTGCTATTAAAAATTAAAGCAATTCCTCCATTTTCTGAATTTCCTAAAAAAGTGGTCGCTTTATGAAGAAATGGAAGAACCTTTTCCTTAGCTAAACCATATTTATCGTTATAATCCCGAATAGATGGCAATAGATTTTTAGTGCCAAACGGCGGATTCCCCACCACTAAATCGAAATCTATTTTTTTTATTTCCGTATTTTCCTTTATAGAGTCAGTACAAAACAAATTATGCCCTTGTTCAGATAGATCTCTATCCGATGAATAGTTGATCAAATTGGGTAAACGATATTTTTTGTGTTGCCAAATTGTTTTAGGGTCTAAATTGTCTACCAGTGCAAGATAAAGACTAAATGCTGCCCCCTTAATTGATTCATAGTCATTATCTATACCAAATATATTTTCCGTTAGTATTTTTTTTAGTACATTAAAATCAGTAAGTTTTTCTCCATTTATATTCCTGTGACGCTTGACTAAGCGTTTAAAGCTATCTACTAAGAATATGCCTGAACCACAAGCTGGGTCTAATATCTTAACATTGATTTTCTTTTCCTTTCCTTTTCTCTCAATGATTGGTAATTTTTCATTCAATATAAGTTCTACCAAAGAAGGTGGCGTATAAAATGCTCCTACATTTTTTTTGACATTGAAATCTCTTTGTCCTAAAAAATTCTCATAAATTTCACTTAATAATTCTATTTGAATAATGCTAAAATCAAAAATTCTCATATTTTTCAACTCTTCAAGAAATTCATCTCCTAAAGAATAATCTTTGCCAACCATAAAACAATTTCTGATTGCATTTAAATGTTCTTTCTTTATTGAAATATGCTCATCTTTATTTAGGGCAAAAACATCACCATTGAAATGTCTTTCCAACTTCTCAAAAAGAGAATATGTTGCATTAACATCTTTTAAAATATCAAAATAACTCTTAGCACCTTTGTTTATGTTTGAGTAAAATGTTTCATGCATAGCCCTTCTATCTTCTAAATACAAAATAAATAGAGAACGCATGACTATGTTATGAATAAGAGAAAAGTCATTTAGTCCTTTTTCTTTTAATTGTTTAGCCAGAAAAATAAGACTCTCTACAAGATATTTATTTACCCTTTTATCCAGATTTATTTTTTTTCTAATCTTAGACGCTTCTTCCAATGTCCAAATCATACCAGTATCTATCGCAATACCAGAAAAAAATCTTTGAAGTTGTTCCAATTTCTCTTTATCCGAAAATGCACAAGATTCTATTTCCAAGTCTTTCAATTTCTCGGATGGAAACAGAGGTCTTTTTGCACAATTATAAATGCGAATTTCAGTGTCTGAATAAACGTAAAGAAAAATGACCTTTTTGAAATTCCAAATTTTTCTTTGAATCTTCCTAATCTCCAAGAGAACTGAAGAATTAAACTCTTCAACTTTCTTTAAAAATATAGCAGGAAAAGCAACATTCTTATTTTCTCCACTAAAATAAATTTCTTCAACAAGAAAGCCTTTAACTTGATTGATTACATCTAATTGACTTTCATTTACTTCATTGGATTTTGAATGAAGAGGAGATACACTATCTAAGCCTAAATATTCTTTTACATCAAACATGATATAATGTATGATAAAAGTAGTTGAATTCGATGAACTTTCGTATCTATTCATTGAGTCAATAATTCATTGTACAGAATTTTATATCAAGATGGGTTGACAACATGTGCTTGGTTCACTATAGAACTCTAAGGTTGTACTTTAGATGTGTTGAAGGAAAAATTATATCAAAAAGTTTACATGCACTTAACTAATGACCTCTATTAATCTTTTCAAAAATGCATCTGTAAAACTTAAACTAAATTTGATTAATCTCCAATTCTAAATTTTCCTTCAATATTAAAATACATTGGCATTAATTCTTTCAATGGTGGGTTCAATTTGCTGAAATCCAGTTTTGTAGCAAAATTGTTTTCCTGTCCCTGGAAATCTACTTTCTCCAAGTGGGCGATTAAGTCTACAATTTTAAGTTTGCAGACTCAAGTCACTAATGCAACTTTAGGAGGAGAGCAAATGCAACTTAAATTTTATCAGAAAAGAGGGAGAGAACCCCCTCTTTCTGACTAGATAAATGATT
>Ga0209754_1000722_pt1 | contig 41820 bp, 42 predicted proteins | sample MesohylBB_FD_187295 | JGI IMG/M metagenome (GOLD analysis project Ga0209754, IMG submission 187295) | Host-associated microbial community of the marine sponge Aplysina aerophoba from Gulf of Piran - sponge mesohyl, lysed by bead beating... | ecosystem: Host-associated > Porifera > Sponge >...
TTATTCGTTACTGTCCCAAAAACAGACGTAAACCGGTTTTTTATCGCACTTTGTCTGTTCTGTTTGCCGGGACAGTGGTAAGATTCTTCAGACAGCCTTTTTGACTTGATAATTTTGCAAGAGGCTCTCTAGATAACGCTTTAAATCTTTCGCAAATTAAAAAGAGAGGCGGCATTTCTTGATAAATCCGGTTAGAGAACCAATTCTGTTACTTTAATCGAATCTGGCTATGGTACCCCTACATCTTGCTATCGAGAAAATTCCTGAATGTGGAAATGTTGCTCTCGCGGGCCTCGGGCACGGTTCCCGTGAACACAATTTCTCCCTCGTAAAGAAACGCTATCCTGTCAGAAACCTCGTAGGCGGTTCCTATGTCGTGGGTAATGACGACCCCGGTGATGCTGAGCCGGTCTCTCATGTTTTTTATTAGCCTGGCGATCCTTTTTATATTGGGAGGATCAAGACCGGTCGTGGGCTCGTCATAGAGAAGGATCTTCGGGCGGGTGGCGATCGCTCTTGCAAGAGCTACCCTTTTTTTCATCCCTCCGCTTAGTTCCCCAGGGTACTTGTCTTCGATTCCCGGAAGATCGACCAGTTCAAGGTTGCGGGCGACCGCTTTTTTTATCTCCTCGGGGGAAAGATCCGTATTTTCAACCAGAGGATAGGCTATATTCTCCTCTACGGTAAGCGAGTCAAAAAGGGCAGAGCCCTGAAACAGCATGCCTGTTTCCTTTCTTATTCTCACAAGCTGCGTTTCATCCATCTGCGCCGTATCCTCTCCCAGAACCACGACCTTTCCGCTGTCGGGCTTAACGAGACCGTTTATCTCCTTGAGCAAAACGCTTTTCCCGACTCCGCTCTCCCCCAAGACAGTAATGATCTCCCCACTTCTTACGAAAAGATTTATTCCCCTGTGAACCACCTTTCCGTTAAAGGACTTACATACGTCCGTCATCTCAATTATGTTTTCCGACATGGGAACCTCAGGGGTTTAAATTTACTTTATCGTGACTATATGTAAAAACAGAGGGGATTTCTGGTATAATCTACTTGCAACTGTCCGTGGTTGCATATATAATGCCAGATTTGGCTTTTTACTTAGAGAGATTAACAGGAGAGGAAAATGGCGCACGAACTACCTGATCTTCCTTATGATCATGACGCTTTGGAACCGCATATAGACGCGGAAACGATGAGAATACATCATTCAAAGCACCATCAAGGTTACGTAAACAACCTAAACGCAGCGCTGGAGAAACATCCGGAGTTGGCGGACAAATCGCTTGAGGAACTGCTAGGCGATCTTGACTCCGTTCCCGAAGACATAAGAACCGCGGTAAGAAATAACGGCGGAGGACACGCGAATCACAGCCTTTTCTGGCCGTGCATGGCTCCCGGTTCCGGGGGAGCACCTTCGGGTGAGCTTGCCGACGCCATAGATTCCGCATTCGGAAGCTTCGACGCTTTCGCCGAGACATTCTCCAAGGCGGCCGCCACCAGGTTCGGAAGCGGCTGGGCGTGGCTTTGCGTGGACGAGGGCGGAGGGCTCGTGGTAACATCCACCGCAAATCAGGATAATCCGGTTTCCGAGGGACTGAAACCCATTCTGGGTCTCGACGTCTGGGAGCATGCATATTATCTGAACTACCAGAACAGAAGGCCCGACTACGTGAAGGCGTGGTGGAGCGTGGTGAACTGGGAACAGGTTTCGGAGAACTTCGCCGGGGCGAAGTAATTCCCGAGAAACCGTACTCGGAAAAAAACGCTTACATTTTAGCACGAAAAATCTTATAATTCCCTAATAGGGACGGAAGGTGCTAATTTTCATTGCCCGCTTGGGTTTTGAAAACCTTTTTTATTGCCTCCGTTTTTCAATCAGGGAATTGGTGAAAAAGTAAGATGGACATTAAATACAAAGATTTTCAGGGTAATGCGGAACACGACGCCGGGTTCGAATCCTATGATGTTGACGACGACATCGAGGAAAGCGAAACTGAAGAAAATTTTAACAGCCCGGACGAAGAGGAACTGAAACCCAGAGGGAAAGTCAAAGAAAAGGACAAGTGGATCCCCGATGAACAGCTCCGTCTTCTTTACGTCTACTTTAAGGACATGGCCGTTGAGCCTCTTTTCGCCGCAAAGCAGGAAGTCGAGATATCCGCGAGAATCAAGATGTGTGAAATCAGGATGGCCAAGGTGCCTAAGAGCATTGAAAGATACGAAAAAATACGAACAAGAAGAAACTCGGCCAAGGCGCGTGCGATAGCACATAGAATAGCGGTCCTGCGTGCGATGGAGAGAATTTACGTCGACTGGGCGCTCAAACTCAAACAGAAATTCGTAAAGGCCAACTTGAGGCTCGTAATAACGATTTCGAGAAGATACATGAGCAGGGGCCTGCCGCTTCCGGATCTCATCCAGGAAGGAAATCTCGGTCTAATGCGCGCGGTTGAAAGATTTGATTACACAAAGGGCTACAAATTCTCCACCTACGCCTCATGGTGGATACACCAGGCCATACTCAGGGCTCTTCAGGGGCAGACCAGAACCATAAAGGTCCCTGTTTACTTGCTGGAGCAGGCAAACAGGGTTTACAAGACGAGCGCGAAGCTTAGCAAGGAAATGGGAAGAAAGCCGACGCCCAAGGAAATAGCCGAGGCCTCGGGAATCTCAGCAGAGGTTATAAACAGGATTCTCAATTCCACAAACGACGCCATAAGCCTTGACACACCGGTTCTCGACGGAGAAAAGACCACGCTTCTTGATTCGGTTGCGGACAAGGAAGCTAAAATCCCCGACACGATAATAGCGAAGATGTCTCTCGCGGAAAAGCTGAAGGAAGCCCTTACTCTTCTGAATCAAAGGGAAGAGGAGATCATCAGGCTTCGCTTCGGCATAGGACGCCAGAGCACCTACACTCTCGATGAGATCGGCAAGAGGTTCAATCTGACCAGGGAAAGGATAAGGCAGATCGAAAAGGCCGCCCTCGGGAAACTCGCAAGTTCCGGCGTGAGAAAAGATCTGGAAAGCTTTCTTAAGCAGTAGAGCAGAACCAACCGCGGCCCGTTTAGCCGAAACCGTAGTAATCAATCCCCAGATGACTTATCAGTTCCTCGCCCCGCAGATAGCGAAGCGTGTTCTGCAGCTTGGTGAACTGAACGAAAAGGTCGTGCTCAGGGTAGAGCTTCTTATCGACCATGGGGCTTTTGAAATAAAAGGAAAGCCACTCCTGGACCCCGTAGATGCCGGCGCGATGCGCAAGGTCTAGGAACAAAACAAGATCAAGAACCACCGGGGCGGCAAGTATGCTGTCGCGACAGAGGAAATTGACCTTTATCTGCATGGGATAATCGAGCCACCCGAAAACGTCTATATTGTCCCACGCCTCTTTTTCGTCTCCACGCGGCGGGTAGTAGTTTATTCTTACCTTGTGGTAGTAATCCGAGTAAAGTTCAGGATTTATGTCGGGCTGAAATATGTACTCGAGTGCGCCCAGCTTGCTTTCTTCCTTAGTTTTGAAAGAACCGGGATCATCTAGCACCTCTCCGTCCCGGTTACCCAGTATATTGGTTGAAAACCACCCGTTGAGCCCGAGCATCCTGCTTTTAAGACCCGGAGCCAAGATGGTCTTCATGAGTGTCTGGCCGGTTTTAAAGTCCTTGCCTGCTATGGGAACCTCGTTCTCAATCGCGAGCTGCTGTAGCGCGGGGACGTCCACGGACAGATTCGGAGCCCCGTTTCCGTAAGAGGCACCGCATTTTATGGCCGCGTAGGCGTAGATCATGCTCGGGGGAATATCGTCGTGATTTTCCCTAAGCCCCTTCTCGAAACTCTCTACGGTCTCATGAACTTCTGACGGTTCGAGATATACCTCGGTACTTCCGCACCAGAGCATTACCAGCCTTTCGATATCATTTTCCTTCTTGAATCTCTTTATGTCCCTGATCAGCGCTTCGGCAAGATGCATCTTCGTCTTGCCCTTTTTTATGTAGGAACCCTTGAGATTGCGGACGTAGCTGTTATCGAAAACTGCTCGCATCGGAGATTCTTTTTCAAGATCCCGTCTTATTTTTCCGAGAAGCTCGGAACTTAGCACTCCGGCCCGAAGCGCTGAGGCATAGCAATCTTCATCGTGTATGTCCCATCCGGCAAACACCATGTCCTGCATTTCGGCCAGGGGAACTAAGTCTTTTATCAAAGGAAAGTTCTTCTCGGTTCTTTTGCCGAGCCTGATTTTCCCCATCTGCGTCAGGGAGCCGATGGGCCTTCCCACTCCCTTTACTACCGCCTTTACGCCCGCTATGAAAGTTGTGCTTACCGCCCCGCTCATCCCGGGAATCAGTACCCCAAGCTTTCCCTTGGCCGGGCGAATGTCGAATTTTCTCTGGAACTTCTGGTTTGGATCGGTCAAGTATGAATTACCTTTTGGAGAACTGCTGTCCCCTTCTCGCCTTGCGCTTCCCATACTTTTTGGTCTCAACCATCCTGGGATCGCGTTTAAGCAGTCCGGAAACCTTGAGTTTCTTACGAAGCGATTCGTTGGCTTTGAGAAGAGCTCTGGCAAGCCCGTGGCTCATAGCTCCTGCCTGGCCTGTAAGGCCCCCTCCCTTCACCCTGACCATCACGTCGTATTCCATGGAAGTATCGGTGACGCTCAGAGGTTCACGGGCCTTTATCTGCCACACTTCTCTGGGAAAATAATCTTCCACAGATTTTTTGTTCACGGTAACCGCGCCGCTACCTCTTTTAAGCCAGACTCTGGCGACTGACGTTTTTCTTCTCCCAGTGCCGTTGTATATAATGGTTTCAGGCATAATGAATCAGACCTCCAGAACCTCGGGATTTTGGGCCACGTGCGGATGCTTGTCTCCGACGTAGATTTTCATCCGCTGTATAAGTTTTTTCTGCCACCTGGTCTTAGGAAGCATTCCCCAGACGGCCTTGCGGATTATCTCGCCCGGCTCTTTTTCGGCCAGTTCTTCCGCGGTCACGGATTTAAGCCCCCCAGGATAGTGAGAATGCCTGTAATAGGTTTTCTGCTCCCACTTTCTGCCGGAGAACGTAGCTTTGTCGGCGTTGACTATAACAACGAAATCTCCGATATCCGAATGGGGAGCAAACTGCGGTTTGCCCTTGCCCCTAAGAATCGAGACCACCTTGGTTGCAAGCCTTCCGACGGGTTTCCCCTGAGCATCGATCAGATACCACTTCTTTTCAAAATCGTCGTTTCTGGCCATGTATGACTTCATAGTATTCTCTCTTTGGATAAATTAAGGGTATCGATTCTACCGAATGTAACCTCAAAGTCAAAGAAATTTAGGCGAGCCTGGCAAAAGATTAAAAGTCATAAAAAGCGATAACGAATATTTTCGAGAGAATAAAGTCGAAAAGTATTATCAGAAAAAGCGAGATCACAACAGTCTTAGTGGTGGCGTTTCCAACTCCGCGCGTTCCCCCCTCGGCTTTCATTCCCACATAGCAGCCGGTAATCGCCACTATGATTCCGAAAAACAGCGTCTTGGAAATACCGGTCATCAGGTCTTCAAGAGAAACCCAGCCCCTTATGCTTTCGATGAAAAGAGTGGGTTTCACGTTAAGTTCCATCTGCGAGATGATCATCGCCCCTCCTATGCCCGCGAGATTAGATATTACTGCAAGCAGTGGAAAAGATATGATGCACGCCATGAGCCTCGGAGAGACAAGTTTTCTGATCGGATCGGCTCCAAGGGTCTTTATGGCGTCTATCTGCTCTGTTACCTTCATCGAGCTTATCTCGGCCGTGATACCGGAACCGACCCTGCCGCCCACAAGAAGAGAGGTTATTATGGGACCGAGCTCCCTCACGAACGAGAGAGTAACCACGGGGCCTACAAGCCCCTTCGCCCCGAACCACGCGAATCCCCACGCCATCTGCACCACCATCACCATTCCAATCGCCATGGCGGAAACCACGACTATCGACACGGAACGAAAGCCTATATCGTATATCTGAGCCGTCAGAAGACCGTAATCATAAGGAGGAGTAACGGTGGCTACGATTGAATTCCACAAGAAAAAGCAGACCTCTCCAACGCCGAGAACAAAATTAAGGAGACTGTTGACAACTTCGGATACAAACCTGCTCATTTAGCCCAGATCTCCCCGAAACCTGAAACGAAATCAATGAATTCCCCTAGATTCGCCTTGAAGTCGGCCGGGCCCGCCGAATAGCTGAAGTCGTAATCGCATTTTGGAGACTTGTGCACAACCGTCGCAAGGGCGAAATTCTCATCGCTAAGCGACGCCTCGTACTCAGTGTAAAGCCCCACGGCACCGTCGACCTCGATATCCTTTCGCAGTTTAATCCGCTTCTTGCCCAATCCGACAACTAGGGAGTCCGAAAGCGTCTGAAGATCGTAATCCCGGTCCGTGCAGAGTGAACTTACCGTTAACATGAGATCACTCACCGGGTTGTAAAAAACTATGTCCCCACCTTCTATCGGCACTCTTTCCCAGTCCTGCGAAAGGGGCTCGACGCGATAGCTGTTTCGCTCGGTAGTGTAAACCCAGTCCTTCATCTTTCCAGACTTCCTGTCATCACCCGAGGCATAGTTCACCAGAAACTTCGTGGCAGAACACGAACCCATAAGGAAAATCAGCGAAAGCCCTATGATAAAAAAGACCTTTTCCCGCATAGCACAAAAACTCCATCGCTCAGTAAGGACACGTAAGTGCTTAACGTACTTGAATATATGCTAAAAACCAAGCATCATAGGACCCAAAAACAAACCGAGGTGCGATATTGAGTTCCGTAACGATATACACAAGTTTTTACTGCACTTACTGCAGAAGGGCAAAAAGACTCCTTGACAGAAAACAAGTGGATTACGAAGAGATAAGGCTTGACGAGGACACAGAAAAAAGAAAGGAGCTAGTTGAGAGCCTTAACTGGAGAACCGTACCCATGATCTTCGTAAACGAGCAGTTCATAGGCGGTTACGACCAGCTTGCGGCCCTTGAGCGTTCAGGGGAGCTTGACCGCATGCTTGCTTCCGAAGCGCAAGGCGGTTCCTGATTACGCCTTCCCGTCGACTGGGAGCTTTTGACACCTCCATCGCCAACCTGTACCCTTACATTTAGATTCAGGTTAAGGGAATCGGGTGAAAATCCCGAACTGTTCCCGCAGCCGTAATAAGGGTTTTTTCCCGCCCATGCGAAGCGTGCCTGCGCTTCGGGTCACTGGCTTCAGTACAGCCGGGAAGGCCGCATCCGGAAAAGTCGCTCTGTTTTGATAACAGGCGGCCCTTCAAGTCGGAAGACCTGCCTGCGTCAATCTAGTGGCTTTGCCTCGGGAGTTAGGCGTATGGCAATTAAAAACACCGTTTTTGTTTTTCGTGCTAACGCACGGTTTTTGTTTCCTGCCTCACACGTTCATTCATATGACCGCTCTTTCGGGGAAAGCTATCTACCAGCACCTGGAGGAGTCAAAAATGAACAGACTTAAGATATTTTTCACCTTTATTCTGATCCTGGTTCTATTTCCGTCCGCGGGTTTTTCGGAGGAAAAAGAAATGGAAAGAATTGTTGTGACGGGTACAAAGACATGGATTGACGCCGAGCTTCTCGGTTCTTCCGTTACCGTTATCGACAGGGAGGAAATTGAAAAAAGCGGGGAAAAGGACATCGCGGCGATACTTTCGAGAGTCCCTGGATTCAACGTAGTCAGTTCGGGGAGCCGGGGGGGATTTACTTCCATTTTCGCAAGGGGCGGCCAGTCGGATTACAACCTCGTTATGATCAACGGCGTCCAGATAAACCAGGCCGGAGGGGGTTTTGACATCTCCTCTCTTACCACTGAGAACGTAGAAAGAATAGAGATAATAAAAGGAGCGCACTCATCTCTTTACGGTTCCGACGCGGCGTCTTCCGTTATAAACGTAATAACGAAGCGCGGGAGTGGAAAAATGAAAAAAGCAAGTTCCGTGGCCTTGGGATTCCGCGCCGAAGACGCAATGATCCTTGAGCATTCCTCAAGCATATCGGGAAGTCTTGAGAAACTGGGCTATTTTATTTCTCACCAACGAATCCTCGATGAGGGTATCTTAGAGACAAACAACGATTACAAAAACAATAACTTCACGGCGAACCTGAGCCTGGAAGCAAACGACGATTTAAATCTCTCCTTTTTCTCCATATACAGAGATTCGAAGTTTGAATTCCCGACCGGAGGCGCGGGGGACAGATTTGACGCGTTCGCTGACCCGGACCAAGGAACCAAGGAAGAATCGCTCGTCATGGGTTCTGATATCGTTTTTTCCCCGACCGAATGGTGGGAAAACTCATTTAAGCTCGGCTACACAAGACTTGATCGGGAAAATTATGACGGACCCCAACCCCTTGAATTAGATTCGCCCTTCCCTTCAGAGACTCTCGACAAAAGGATATCGCTTGAGTACGGGTCAAGTTTTTTTGTCGACTTCGATCAGGCCTCGAGCATAATCTCGACGGGTTTTGAATACGAGAAAGAAAGTTTCAAGACTGACTCACTGAATAAATCAAGAAAAAACTACGCTTTCTACGCTCAGAATAATTTCGCGCTGCTAAAAAAATTCTTCGTAACAACCGGCATAAGATATGACGACAACGAGTCGTTCGGGAGCGAGTGGAGTCCAAGTATCTTCGCTAGGTGGAAAATTAGGGAGTCCGGAACCGAGGTAAGAGGAGGAATCAGCAGAGGAATCAAGGAAGCCAATTTTTACGAAAACTTCAGTGCGGCCTTCGGAACAATACCCAACCCGGATCTAAAGCCCGAAGAAACACTGACAGCGGAAATAGGCCTCTGGCAGCCGTTGCTTGATAATGCGGTCGAACTTGATTTGAGCTTTTTCCAAAACAAGTTCAAAAACATTATCGCTTACAGTTTCACCCCGTTTGAGAATGGAACCAACTACGAAAACATAAGCCGCGCAAAATCGGAGGGAGCCGAAGCCGCAATACGTTTCTACCCGAGCAATAGCTTAACTCTAAGCGCAGCCTACACATACCTTAAAACCGACGTAACTGATGACGGCGGCCTCGGGTCCCCGTCCTTCTCAGAGGGAGAAAACCTCATACGGATCCCCGAGCATTCGTTTTCTTTTAATGCAGGATACTCAAAAAATGCCTTAAATTTCGACCTCTCGGGAAACTATGTCGGGAGCAGGGATGATGTGAACTGGAGCGAGTTTCCTTCCACCAGAGTCAAAAACGATTCTTTTTTCATCGTTGACGCTGCGGCTTCCTACGAAATCAGCGTGAAAAGGTTTGTTGACAAAATCAAGTTGTTTTCAAGAATCAATAATCTGTTCAACAAGGATTATGAAGATGTTTTCGGTTTTTCATCCCCGGGGTTCAGCATGATTTCCGGAGTTTCAGTAGTCCGGTAGCGAAGCGGGTTCGGGAAGCTGTTTTGGCGGAGAAAAATCGAGGCTGCTCTCAACCGGCCGGGGTGGTGGCTTGAGTTGATACTGCCAAGAAACCGTACAGGACGCAAAATCCACAAGGCAGCTTCCCGGATGCGTCCGCATCCACCGTCTTTTTACGCCTTTATCGAACAACCCCTCTTCAAGTTTTAACCGGACCCGGCTACGGCAAAAAAGCAGGTTAAGATTTAAATTCGGGGATAACCTCTTTTCCGAAAAGCTCAATTGAATGCGCTATGACCTCGGCGGGAGCCTGGGGAAACACCATCCTGCACATTATGTTGCGGATTCCTGTTTTCTCCGAGTATTTCTTTACTTCCTGAGTGCAGTGCTCAGGGGTACCGATCATAAAACGGTCTTCCGCCATGTATTCGAAGAAAGGGTCATCGGGGTCGGTTATGTTTTTCCCCCTTATCACTATCTTGACCCCGAGGCTCAGGTAAAACTTGTACATGTTTATTACGTACTCGGTTCCGCCTGCAATGGCCTCTTCCGTACTTTCGCGCACGTAAGTTTCCCGAAGCAGTATGTGCTCCGCTTCGGACGGATCGCGACCGGCTTTCTCAGCCTCATCGTTATACCACCCCAGAGTATCCATTATCATGGGAACCGTCCTTCCGGGGCCGATAAGAAGCGGGTACCCGAGGCGCCCGGCACGCCGCACGGCGGGTTCCTCAAAACCCCCTATGTATATAGGTATGGGTCTCTGCACGGGCTTGGGAGTAACATCTATGTTCGAGAAACTGAACCTCTTGCCTTCATAGGAAAAAGGGCCGTCCTCCCAGCATTTCTCGATTATCTCTATGCCTTCCTCAATCCTCGAGGGTCTTTGCGTCACCGGGACTCCGAACCCCTCGAATTCCTCTTTTCTGTACCCTATCGCGACTCCCAGATCGAATCTTCCGCCGGAAATAAGATCAACCGTGGCGGCGTCTTCGGCCACCCTCACGGGGTTATGAAGCGTGAGTATCAAGGCTCCGGTACCTATTCTCACCCTCTCGGTCACAGCGGCCATCGCGGCGGCCATCCCAAGGGGAGAAGAGCAGTAACCATCCTCAAGAAAATGATGCTCGGAAAGCCAGACCGAATCAAAGTTCACCGCTTCGGCAAGCCTCACGTGCTCCAGGGAATTTCTGTAAAGGTCCACATGGCGGCAATCAAGGTCCTTGTGGGTCTGCATGCTGAAGAGTCCGACTCCGAACTTCATTTCATACCTCCGGAATATTGGCTGGATTATTTGCGTTTAGACCGCAAATTAACCATAATTCTACCGTGATCGCTATCTACTTCCAAAACCACAATCGAGGTGCCACACAATGGGAAAAGAAATAAAATTCGGACTTTCGGCTCCAATGCCAGGAGCTGACGTCGACGGACTCGTAAATTTCTCGGTAAAAGCCGATCAGCTTGGATTCGACACCATATGGTACCCCGACCATCTGCTTTTCGTGGCGCCGGGAGCAATTGCTCCCGAGGCGTGGACCGTGGCTGCGGCTGCGGCGATGAAAACGGAAAATATAGCTTTGGGAACGGTTTCTGATCCTCACAGGATGCATCCCGCTGTTTTCGCCCAGAGACTCGCGACCGTTGATCAGCTTTCAAAGGGCAGGGTAGTGCTCTCCCTCGGAGTCGGGGAATCGATGAATCTTGACGCATTCGGAATCGAGTGGGGAAAACCTCTTTCTAAACTCAGAGAATCCATAGAAGTCATGGAACTTCTTTGGGAAACCGATGAACCCGTAGATTTTGACGGAAAGTTCTACAACCTTGAGAACGCGTTTTTGCAGATAAAACCCTACGAGAGAAACAAGATACCGTTTTACATGGCCACCCACACGCCCAAGGGACTTCAGCTAACAGGAGAAAAAGGCGACGGATGGCTGCCGATAGACCTGAATCCCGACCTCTATTCCGGTTATCTAGGGGAGATAACGGCCGCGGCAGATAATGTGGGAAGATCACTTGACGACGGTTTCGACCCCGCTCTGTGGATATTCACCTCTCTTGGAGAAAGCGTTGATGCCGCCTACGAAACTCTCGAACCCTTCAAGTACGTGCTGGTTATGCAGGACCAACTGCTGAAAGCCGGCTACGACGTCGAGATACCCGAAGAATATCACGGTCTTAATTACTTCAACATAGTGCCGACGGATGAAGAGGGGAGGCAGAGGTTCAGGCAGCTCGGACAGCTTTTCCCGAGAGAAGCCATACTTGATTTCACTATTACGGGATCGAAAAAAGACTGCATAGAGAAAATCGAGAAGTTCGTAGACGCTGGAGTAAGGAATTTCGTTTTGTTCTACAGGTTCAGCCCCGATCCGGACTTGGCGCTTGAGACTTACTCAAAAGAGATAATTCCTTACTTCAAGTAAGCTTTCAAGAGATGCTTCAACGAGTTTCTGCAAACAGCATTTCTGCATTTATTAGAGCTTATCGGTTCGTATCATTTAAAACTACATTAGAGGCGGGGTCTATAGACTTAACTAGCCAAAGATTTGGGATGTTTCTCCGTCCCAGATTAAATTAGGTAATCTTACCAAAGGGGAACATATGGTCACTCAAAACAATCAAGTTAAGTTGCAGGCCGATCATATCAAAGGGGTCTTGGTAATAAGCGCAGCTGGTCAAGTTCATGGTATGAACGCGCGGGAATTTCACGATAACCTGTACAAGGAAATTATCGCCTCTGGCAATCTCGTAGTTCTGGACCTTGAAAAGCTGTCCTACATCAATAGTGCGGGATTGCGTTCAATTCTGTTTGTTGCAAAAACACTCCGAGGTAAAAATACGAGATTCGTATTGTGTTCCTTGTCTGATTCCGTAAAAGAAATCTTCAAGCTTGCAGGTTTTGACAAAATCATTGAAATATTCGAATCTCGTTCTGACGCTATAGCTACAATAACGGGTTAAAGCGCGCTAGGAAGAAGCAGTTCTAAATCCCCGATTTTCCTCAAGCTCATTGACAGGGGTACAGACTTAAGTTTACAAGTTCTCGAAACCCTCATCGCTTCCTCGAACCCGCAGTGTAGTGCTTTAAATTCCAAGAGCCATCTTATCCAGGCAACATCTTTGCTTCCCGTGGAAGCAGGTAATTCATCGGTTGAATTCATGTGGGGAAGGTTTGAGAGTTCCATTCACCCGAGTGGAGCAGGAGGTGGCTTGTTAGGACCATACATTCCGTATTACCCTGAAATAACTTAATTTTTACTTGACAAACAGTTAAGCAGGGGAATAAAATCCTTATTAGGCCATATGGGGCTTTCACAGTCTGTTATGTTCTGTCGACGTCGGCAATCTGTCAACTTAAAAGAATAATTTCTTGATTATGATGGAGCAAATGGCTAGTTATAGGGGTAATTATCCTTAGTATAAAAAAGCGCGATTGGTGGGATAGCTGGGTTAAAAAACTCTAGGGGGAAAGCACTTTTGAAGAAAACCGCCGCTGTTATAGTTTCCGCGATAATTCTTTTCGCCTGGGGGGCAGTGTCATGGATGGTTCTTCCATGGCACCAGATGGTAGCTAATGAATTTACCAACGAATCCGAAGTTGCCGAGACCATAGAGGCAAATGCCCCGAAACCAGGAATTTACTACCTGCCGTTCTCGCATAAGGATCACAAGGCAGGGGAAACTGCCGCTTTCGTAAACGCCCTCCCTCAGGGCTACGCCCCGGCCATGACAAAGCAGCTTCTGACCCAGTTCGTCGGCGACCTCGTAAGCGTTCTGATCGTTATCTATCTGCTCTCCCAGACAGCCGGCCTGGGTTACTGGGGACGGGTAGGGTTTGTTGCCCTAGTAGGAGCGGCTATAGGTTTTATAAGCCATTTTCCTTACTGGAACTGGTTTGGTTTTCCGACTCCCTACGTAGCGGTCATCGTCATTGACAGTCTCATCGCCTGGTTTCTGGCGGGACTAATGATAGCAAGACTGGTCGCAAGAAACACAAAAAAGGTGACCTCCAAGATAGATGTTATCACTTAATCCGCAGAGGCGTCCTCACCGAGCCCCAGATCCTCAGCGTTCATCAGATGTGGAATGGTCCACAAACTCGATTCTGCTGAAGTAAAGGAAATTCAGACGGTCAGGTTCAAGCCCCCTTACGTACGGCTTGATCATGTTCTGCTGAACCGAATTAAGATAAGGAACTATCGGGACGTCGGTTTCCGTAAGAATTCTCTGAGCACTGTTGTAAAGTTCCGTTCTTTGCCCGCGATCCAGAATCCCGGCTGCCTTCTCCACTAATCGATCGTACTCCGGATCGCACCACCCGGTACGGTTATTTCCACTTCCACATTCAAAGAGATTCATAAAATTATGAGGGTCCGGGAAATCCGCCTGCCATCCGGCTCTGAATACGGGCGGAGGATCCGTTCTGAGCGTGCTGAGATAGACGGTCCATTCCTGGTTCACAAGCTTGACTTCAATGCCAAGATGCTCCTTCCACATGCTCTGGAACGCCTCGGCTAAAATCCTGTTGTTTCCCGTATCCGGATAAAGAAAAGCGGTCTTCGGAAAACCCTCCCCGCCCGGATAGCCAGCCATCTCAAGAAATTTCCTTGCCCTCTTCGCATCAAACAAAATACCGACCTGGGGATTGTGGGCAAGCATGTCGATCGGTATCCATGAAGTTAAGGGCACTCCAGCCCCTTGGAGAAGTCCCGCGAGACTTTCCCTGTCTATAGAGCTTGCGAAAGCCTTTCTCACCAGAGGATTGTCAAACGGGACTTTTCTAGTGTTAAACCCTATGTAGTTGTTCCTGAAAACCACGCTCTGCTTAAAATCCGGAAGCTTCATAACCCTTGGAACTTCAAGCAGGGGAATCCCCTTACTGTCGAGAAAATCGAGCTCCCCGCTTTCATAAAGAGCGAGGGTGGATACGGGATTCTCGTTCATTATCATTTTTACCTTCTTAGCGCTTTTGGGTTTCTCTCCCCAGTAACCTTCATACTCCTCGATAAGAACTTCCTTATGATGCTTCCACTCTTTTAATCTGTAAGGTCCCAGAGTTACCATGTTCGCGGCTTCAGTCCATCTGGTTCCGTATTTCTCAACAATATCCTTTCTCATCGGAAAAGTGGACATGAAAGTGACTAGGCTCAGAAAATAGGCCCTCGGCTTTTCAAGAGTAACAATAAGAGTACGTTCATCCGGGGCTTTTACCCCGACTTTGCTAAAATCCTTTATTTCCCCTGAGTTGAATTTTCTGGCGTTTTTTATGTCAAAAAGAAAATAGGCGTAGCTTCCGGCGGTTTCGGGCTTAAGAATCCTTTTCCATGAATAAAGGAAATCGCTGGCTCGAAGCGGCACCCCGTCTGTCCAGAGAACTTTTCCCCTTATTTTAAAGGTATAGGTCCTCCCATCCTCGCTTACCCGCCAGCTTCGCGCGAGGGCGGGTATGGGCTCGTATTTTTCATCAAACGCCGCGAGGCCGTCCATTATGTTCTCTATGATTGTAAAAGATGTGACATCGGTAGCGAGAGACCAGTCAAGCGTGGGGGGTTCGGTGCCGATATTTATGTTAAGCGTGTCTTTGCGGGCAATATCCGCGGCGTCCGGGGCTTTGTTTCCAGAACCGCAGGAAATGAAAAGAAGAACACAGAGAATCAGAAGAAATTCTTTCGATCTTTTCATAACGACAGTTTGAAAATCCCGCGGAGGTAGTGGTTGCTTGATGAAAATTTCTGGAAACTGAAAATCAGGTTCAACTCCTAATTTAACTACTGCCCGAAGACCTTGAACCTTCCGTTTTCTACTATTCCTACAATCGGTTCGTAAACCGCATCCCCGTAACGGTCAAAATAGAACTCGCCTAAAAGCGTGTCCGCCCTGATATCGGCCATTGCGTCGCGTATAGCCTCTGGGTCGGTTGAAGAGGCATCGGCGATGGCTTCGGCCAGTATATAAGTAGATGCGTAGGACAGTGCGGCAAAAGCATCGGGTTCGCCGTATTTTGCCCGGAAATTTTCAAGAAACCTGCGATTCTCGGGTGTGTCAATGTCCGCAATCCAAGTCGTAAAGGTAATAGCACCCTCGGCCGCATCTGCAGCTTCTCTTACATCATCTTGAGTAGCCAGGGTAATCAGAAAAGGAATATTCATATCCATTCCGAGCCGCCGTGCCTGAATCATAACTCCTCTGCGGCCCGGAGCCAGAGCCGATATAAAAAGAGCCTCGGGCGGAGGAACGGCATTTATTATGTCGGTTAACTGGCTAGTCAGGTCGGGAAGTGCACCGGTTCGTCGAGAATAAGTCTGCTCGCTCACGATCCTGGCACCATGCTTTTCAAGCTCCTCTTTTACCTTTTCGTGATTGCTTGAAGAAAAAGAATCAGCTTCATTCACTATCGCGGCTACGTTATTGTAACGCAACTGCTCTCTGGTAACTACGACGCCTGCCTGCACAAGCGGGTCGACGGTGAGGGATGCACGGAAGGCAAATTCGCTTCTGGCGCTGAGACCGCGCGCCGCGGAGGTGGGACTGAAAGCCACAACCTTGTTTTGCTGCGCGACCGGAATGATTCTTTCGGTGGCGCTCGACGTAAAAGGACCAAGAACGGCGACCACTCCATCCTGCTCAATAAGCTTTCTGTAGGCTCTCTCGGCGCCGTCTGGGGTGCCCTCGGAATCCTCAACTATGAACTTGATTTCTTTTCCGCCAAGCAGCGGCGATTCGTTAATTTCCCCAAGGGCAAGCTCCATGCCGTTTTTCATCTGCAGGCCGTTTGAGGAAAGCGGACCGGTAAGGGGAACAACAACACCGACGCCAACCTCTTCGGTTTCGTTCTGGCCACAGGAAAAAGAACCGAGAAGCAGTAGCGCAACGGCTGCGGCAGCAAACATAAATGCAGTTACTTTTTTTATGTTAAAGTCCTCCGACAACCATCCATCTTTCGGGAATAATACCCGTTCAAACACTCAGGATCAAAACCATGCTGACAGGCCTGAATAACGGGATTACTCAAGGGCCTCGAACTTGCCGCCGCGGACTATCCTTACCACGGAGCTGTAGACCCCATCCCCGCTCTCGTCGAAATAGAATTTCCCGAAAATAGTGTCGTCCAGAGCGGATTCCGGACCGATCATCTGCAGGGCCGCCCTGATATCCTCCGGACTGGCTGTTGAAGCGCGCGCGATGGCGGCGGCCAGTATTTGGGTGGAAGCGTAGGAGCGCGCCGAGTACGCGTCGGGATCCTCTTCGTATTTCGCCTTGTACTTCCCGACGAAATCCACGCTCTGGGGCGTGCTGTCGTCTACCCAGTTCGTAACCGTAACGGCGCCTTCGGTCGACCCCTCCAGCTCCTTCTCGGCCTCCGCCACGTCCGTCCCCGTGAGCACGATTACGATCAGGGGAACTGTTATACCCATCTCGCGGGCCTTGACTATTACCCCCTGGCGCCCCGGCGAAAGCGCCGAAACGAATACCACGTCCGCACCCGAGTCCCTTATGGCACGCAGCTGCTTCGCGAGATCGGGAAGGGATTCGTTCTTTGCTCGGCTGAAACTCTGCTTTTCCACGACTTCCACGTCCAGGTACTTCGCAAGTTCCTCAAGCACCTTGTCGTTGCTGCTCACGGAGAAAGTATCGTCTATGTTGACTATGGTCGCCGCTTTTGAATACTTCAGAGCGGCTTTGGTTTTCCTTATTCCTTCGGGCACCAGTTTGTCCACGGTAAGGGAAGTGCGGAATATGAAATCGCCGGGAGCGGTGATCCCGCTTGGACTCGCGACGGAGGTCGGACTTATGGCCACCACCTTGCTTTCGTTCGCAAGCGGGGCGGTTCTTTTCGTCGAGGTGGAACTCCACGGACCGATTATCGCACTCACGGCGCCCTCGTCGATAAGCTTCCTAAAAGCCCTCTCCGCGCCATCCGGGGTGCCTTCGGTATCCTCAAAGACCGGGCGGAGATCCGTCCCGCCGAGAAGCGCCGACGCGTTGATCTCCTCCACGGCGAGTTCGACGCCTTTTTTCAGGTTCCCCCCGAGCCCCTCTGACACTCCCGTAAGGGGAAAGGCGACGCCGACTGCAATCTCCTCGTCGCTACCCTCGTCGCAGGAAACAAGACCGAGGACCGCAGCCGCGGCCACCATGGCAAAAAACAAAAGCGCAGCTACTTTTTTCACTTTAAAATAAACTCACTTTCTGGTGATTATTCACTATCGGAGAGGGCAACCAGAACAGAGTCCTTCTCAACCGTTTCCCCTTCTTTAACCCTTATTTCCTTTATAACACCCGAAGCGGAGGCTTTAAGTTCGCTTTCCATCTTCATCGCTTCAACCACTATGACACTGTCACCTACCTCGACGCTGTCTCCCTGTTTCTTAAGGATCTTCACTACCCTGCTGTGCATCGGCGCCGTTATGTTAAGACTCCTCGTGCCTTCTGCCTGGGAAGCGTCCCTTCCCGAAACGGCCTCTATCTCGTAGAGGTCGCCCTCGTGGAAAACCTGTATTTTCTTTCCTTCCCTGAATATCCCTACGGTGATGCTCTGGTTGTCAACCAGAATCGAATAGGTGCTTTCGTCTATACGCAGAAATTCTAGCTCCTTCTGCTCATCGTCTATGCTGAAAAGGCTCAGTCCTTCCTTCTCTTCGAAGCCTACCTTGTAGGTTTTGTTTCCCAGTTTGAAAGTATAAGTCATAACAGCGGATTCCCGGATACGCCGACCCTTCTGGCAAAAAGCTTCCAGCCCGAAGAAGCAGCGGTTTTCCCCTGCACAATTTGGTTTGAGCCGCCGTTCATGGCAACGGCGGCGGCCATGAGTATAACTTCAGGATCGGATTCCTCAGGCACCAGAAGTTCTGGATGTCTTTCTATAAAGCCTGTGTCAATCTGCGCCTTGCGGAACTCCGGGTCCCGCATCATTCTGATCAGAAATCCGAGATTGGTTCTCACTCCCAGAACCACGTATTCCCTTAGGGCGGAAAGCATCCTGTCTACCGCATCCTCCCGGGAATTTCCCCAGACGACAAGCTTTGAGAGCATCGGATCGTAAAAAGACGTTATCTCGCAGCCGCTGTAAACGGATGAATCATCCCTCACTCCCGGACCGCTGGGAGCGCGGACGTAGTGAAGGGGTCCTGGAGAGGGAAGAAAATTGGTGGCGGGGTCCTCCGCGTAAACCCTGCATTCAAGAGCATGGCCCTGCATTTTTATGGCAGACTGCTTGAAAGGCAATTTTTCCCCCGAAGCTATCCTTATCATCCATTTCACTATATCGATTCCCGTGATCATTTCGGTGACCGGGTGCTCGACCTGCACCCTGGTGTTCATCTCCAGAAAATAGAAATTCTCCTCTTGGTCCATTATGAACTCGACCGTGCCGGCCCCGGAATAGTCAACCGCTTTCGCTATGCGAAGTGCGACTTCGCACATGTTTTTTCTCGTCTTCTGGCTTATGAATCCCGAGGGAGCTTCCTCTATCACCTTCTGGTGGCGTCTTTGTATTGAGCATTCGCGCTCGAACAGGTGCAGCAGGTTTCCGTGCCTGTCCCCGAGAACCTGGACTTCGACGTGTCTTGGTTTCTGAACGAACTTTTCTATGAACACGGAATCGTCTCCGAAAGAGGAAAACGCCTCGCTTCTAGCCATCCGAAGGGACGATTCGAATTCCTCCTTGGAATTAACGAGTCTCATTCCCTTTCCGCCCCCGCCCGCAGAAGCCTTTATCATCACCGGGTAGCCGATTTTCTTCGCCACCCTAGAGGCTTCAACATCTGATACGGCTCCCTCGGATCCGGGAACAAGGGGTAAATTCGCTTCTCTGGCTATCTTCCTTGCGGTTACTTTATCTCCCATAAGCCTTATCGCTTCCGCGGAAGGCCCTATGAAAACCACACCCTCTTTCTCGCACAGTTCGGCGAAGGAATCGTTTTCGGAAAGAAATCCGAACCCCGGGTGTATGGCTTCGGCCCCGGATTTCTTGGCGACCGCAACTACCTTCTCCCCGACCAGGTAGCTCTCAGAGGGTTTCGACGGCCCTATATGGTAGGCCTCGTCCGCGAGCATGACGTGAAGAGCGTCCCTGTCAGCATCCGAATAAACCGCCACGGTAGCAATTCCAAGCTCCCGGCAAGCCCTGATGATTCTTACCGCTATCTCTCCCCTGTTTGCTATCAGTATTTTTTTGAACATTTTCTCACCTAACCACTCAGAGGGGAATGTTCCCGTGCTTTTTTGGTGGAAGCGTCTGTCTTTTTCCGTTTAGCATCTCAAGCGCCGCTATCACTCTCGGTCTCGTGTCCTCAGGTTTGATGACTTCGTCTATGTAACCCAAGCTCGCAGCACGGTAAGGATTCGCAAAATTCTTCTTGTACTCCTCAATTAGCCTGATTCTCTCTGTGTCCGGGTCGTCCGCAGCGGCTATTTCCCCCCGGGAAATTATGTTCACGGCCCCGTCAGGTCCCATGACCGCAATTTCCGCCGTGGGATAGGCAAGGTTTACGTCTCCTCTTATATGTTTTGAGGACATGACGTCGTAAGCACCTCCGTAGGCTTTTCTGGTTATCACGGTAATTCTCGGAACCGTTGCCTCGCAGTAGGCGTATAGCAGTTTTGCGCCGTGCCTTATGATTCCTCCCCACTCCTGCGAGGTTCCCGGGAGGAAACCCGGTACATCGACAAAAGTAAGGAGAGGGATATTGAAAGCATCGCAGAACCTTACGAATCTTGCAGCCTTAACCGAAGCGTCTATGTCAAGACATCCCGCAAGCACCTTGGGCTGGTTTCCTACCACGCCGACCGGCTGCCCGTTCATCCTCGCAAACCCTATCACTATATTCTTTGCGTAGTGCTCCTGCACCTCGAAGAAATACGAATGATCGACTATGGGCCGAATCACATCCAGTATGTCATAAGGCTTGTTGGGGTTATCGGGGATAAGCCCGCGAAGGCTCGTCTCTTTTCTGTCCGCGGGGTCATCGCAGGCAATCACCGGCGGGTCCTCCATGTTGTTTGAAGGGAGAAAACCGAGGAGTTCCTTTATTATCTCTATTGAGTCGTCGTCATCCTCCGAGGCGAAATGCGCGACGCCGCTTACGGAATTGTGGACCATGGCGCCGCCAAGTTCTTCTGAGGACACCTCTTCATGGGTAACGGTCTTGATCACGTCGGGACCCGTAACGAACATGTAGCTTGTGTTTTTCGACATGATCGTAAAATCGTTCATTACCGGGGAGTAAACCGCTCCCCCGGCGCACGGGCCCATGATCGCGGATATCTGAGGTATGACCCCCGAGGAAATCACGTTCCGAAGAAATATCTCTCCGTACGCGCCGAGACTCTTTACACCTTCCTGGATTCTCGCCCCTCCGGAATCGTTAAGCCCAATGATCGGCGCCCCGGTTGAAAGCGCCAGATCCATTATCTTGCATATCTTCTTTCCCTGTTCAAGACCCAGGGAACCACCGAAAACCGTAAAGTCCTGGGCATAGACAAACACTTGGCGTCCCTCAATCTTTCCGTAGCCCGTAACCACGCCGTCGCCAAGGATTCTCTTTTTTTCCATGCCGAAGTCCGTGCAGCCGTGCAGGACAAATTTGTCAAGTTCAACGAAAGTATCCTTGTCAAGAAGTTCGACTATTCGTTCGCGGGCCGTGTGCTTGCCGGAATCATGCTGTCTCTTGATTCTGGCTTCGCCACCGCCTAGATTTGCCTCTTTTTCCTTATCTTCAAGAATTCTGACTTTTTCTTTCATCGGATGTACTCCAGACCCACTCACAGTTAAAAACGGATCAGTGAATCATAACACGCAGAGGCGCCGTTTCAAGGTTCTGCGGCGCAAAGAATCTCGAACAAAGCATGGACCTGGGCGCGCAGACTCTCCATGTCAGAAGAGTTTTTTATCAGAAAATCGGCCTGGGAAGCCTTTTCCGCTTCAGACATCTGGGAGTCCATGCGACGGCGGATTTCCTCGGGCAACATGGCGTCACGGGCAGCCACCCTGCTTTCCCTTAGTTCATCGGGACACGCAACCACCACCAGACCGTCGATCAGATCGTCAAGACCACCGCTTCCACGATCTATAAGTGACGCCTCAACAAACACTATCGGTTCACCGCTTCGGGTGGATATCTTCTCTTTTATCCGCTCAAGAATCCTCGGATGGGTTATCCCGTTAAGCCGCTCGCGGTCCCGCTCGTTTGCAAACACTATTTCGGCAAGGGCGCCGCGGTCAAGCGTCCCGTCAGCTCTGAGAATTTCCCGGCCGAAACAGTCGACGATTTCCGAGAGCGCGGGCTCCCCCGGCCGCACGATTTCCCTTGCTACCTCGTCGGCGTCCACGATGAACGCCCCAAGCTCGCGCAGCATCCCCGCCACAGTCGACTTTCCCGAACCTATATTTCCTGTAAGCCCGTATATCTTCATCTTCAGGCGTTGCGTGAGCTTATAAAGTCAATTGCCCTTGCGAGGCGCAGCACTACGATCTCTTTGCCCAGTATCTCAACAACATCAAAGATTCCGGGACTCTTCGTCGAACCGGTAAGCGCAACCCTGGCGGGTTGAGCTATTTTCCCAAGCCCAAGGCCAGTTCGCTGCATCACACGCTCGAAACCCCCGTGAATATTATCATGGGAAAAATCCTCCACGCGGGAGAGTTCCTCTGCCAGAAGCATGAAAATCTCACCGTTTCGTTCCACCAGAAACTTCTCCGCCGCTTTTTCGTCGTACTCGAAATCGTCGGTGAAAAAGTAAAGGGACTGATCCACTATTGCGTTAAGAGTCTCTGAGCGCTCGCGCATCTGCACAACTATTTTGCGAAGCCGCTCGGAAGACGGCCGGGGGAGTCCCTTTTGCGTGATAAGAGGACCTATTTTCTCTGAGATACTCTCCTCGGGCAGGTCCCTTAAGTATTTTCCGTTAAGCCAGAGAAATTTCTGAGGATCAAACACCGAGGGAGATTTTCCGATGCCTTTCAGGCTGAATTTTTCAATAAGCTCCTGCGTTGTGAAAATCTCCTGATCCCCAAAAGACCAGCCCAGCCTCACGAGATAATTAAGCACCGCTTCTGGAAGATATCCGCGCAGTCGGTACTCCGTAACGGATTCCGCACCATGGCGCTTTGAGAGTTTTTTCCCGTCCGCGCCGAGTATCATCGGAACATGGGCGAGCTTCGGTTTTGAGAAATCGAGCGCCTCGGCTATCAGTATCTGCCTCGGGGCGTTTATTATATGGTCATCACCCCTTATGACGTGAGATATATCCATCTGCGCGTCATCAACCGCCGCGGCAAAGTTGTAGGTCGGAAATCCGTCGGCTTTCAGGATCACAAAGTCTTCTATTTCAGAAGAGTCGAAAACTATCCCGCCGCGGACAAGGTCCTCAACAGAAATCTTCTCTCCCGGGAGCACAGAAAGCCTTACGGCGTAAGGTTTCCCAGGAGCCGCACCGAGCTGCGACCACTCTCTTCTGTATCTGAAGACCTCTCCCTTCTCCCTGGCCTCCTCTCTTCTCCGCCCAAGCTCCTCGGCAGTAACGTAGCATCTGTACGCCTTGTCCTCGTCAATGAGCCGCTCGGCAAGCCGACCGTAATCGGCAAGCCGCTCTGACTGGCGGACGATTTCCCCCTGCCACTCAAGCCCGAGCCACTTAAGCGATTCGACAATCTGCCGCTCGAATTTCTCCTCGGAGCGGGCGCGGTCGGTATCCTCGATTCTGAGCAGGAAATCTCCACCGAGACTCGCGGAAAAAAGCCAGTTGAAAATGGCGGTGCGTGCCGCTCCCACATGAAGAGCGCCGGTGGGGCTGGGAGCAAATCTTGTTACAATTTTCACGGATACTATTTTACACGCCGAAGGGACAAAAAAAGAAATGCCGCCGAAAGACTTGGGGATCCTTCCCAGTGAATTGTATAATAATTACCATGAGAATATGTTCGCTTCTTCCCAGCTCAACCGAGATAGTGTTTGCCCTCGGACTTGAGGAGGACCTGGTCGCAGTAACCCACGAATGCGATTATCCGCCCGAGGCACGTAGCAAACCCGTGGTCGTAAACAGCATCCTCAAAGAAAAGGGGAAGCTCTCAAGCGCACGCATAGACGAATTTGTAAGCCAAAGCCGCTCCGAAGGGAAAAGCGTCTACCTGATCGACTCAGAGAGCCTTAAGGAGATAAAACCGGATCTTATAATAACCCAGGGACTTTGCGATGTCTGCGCCGTATCCGAAAACGAGGTAACGGAGGTCTGCGAGATTCTTGAGAGCAGCCCCGAAATACTGTCTCTCGAGCCTTCCACCGTCAGTGAGATAATGGATTCCGTACTACTTCTGGGAGAAATCACCAGGACAAAGGAAAAGGCCTCGCAGATCGTAGATGGTCTTCGCAAAAGAATCGAGAGCGTCGAGAAAAAACTCTCGAGAGAAAGGTACCGGCCGGGGGTTTTCTGCCTTGAGTGGCTCAACCCTCCTTACGCCGCCGGGCACTGGGTGCCGGAAATGGTAAAGACGGCGGGAGGAGAACCGCTAATCTCAAGGGAGGGAGAACCTTCGTTTAAAACAACCTGGGATGAGATACTCGAGTCGTCGCCTGACTACCTGATCCTGATGCCCTGCGGGTTCGACATAGAAAAAACGCTTGACGGGATAGAGGATGTGACAAGTGAGGTAAGGCAATGGCACGCGTTGCGCGCGGTAAAAAAAGGCCACTGCTACATAGTGGACGCCAACTCCTATTTCAGCAGACCGTCGCCCCGGATCGTTGACGGAATTGAACTGCTGGCAAGAATAATCCACCCCGATATATTCACGCAACGACCGAAGGCTAACTCGGTTCTAAACGTGAAAAATCATTTCTACCTGCAGACCTTTCTCGGTTAAGATTTCGGAGCCTGAAAAGGATCCGCTTCAGCCGGGGCAGTATCGGAATCTGAAGGAACTTCAGCACTTGCAGATCCTACTGCGGACCGAAAAGGGTCCCCCTCATTTGAAGCAGTATCGGAATCTGAAGGAACTTCGGCACTTGCAGGTGCTACCGCGGACTGAAAAGGATCTACATCTCCTGTTCCATTTGACATAAGAAACACCCCTATGATTAAAAATGTTGAACTTCTGGGGAGTGTAACCCACCCACATATATTCACGCAACGACCGAAGGCTAACTCGGTTCTAAACGTGATAAATCATTTCCACCTGCAGACTTTTATCGGTTATTGCGGGGCCTGGAAGGGATCCCCTTCTCCTGAGGGAGCTGCAGGAGCTGCAGCGCTTGCCTCCTGAGGCGCCGCTTGGGCGGACTGAAAAGGATCCGCATCGCTCTGGGGCTCCTGGGGTTCAGGCGGAGCGGGTGGTTCGTCAGCCTGCTGCCCACCTCCTCCTCCTTCGTTTAACATAAGGACTATCCCTATGATTAGAATTACGATAGCTAACAGCACTAACTCATTGCCTTGTATTGTCATGAGACTATCTATCCTCCTGATACTCTTTATACTACTATGTCAGGACCACGAACCTAAAGTCCGCAAGAACCTTAATCCTACTTTTAATGATACTGATTGATGAAACAATATGTCAAGCATCTTTTCAACGCCTCAAACAGTATATGACACGCTTGAGCAGGATGCGGAACTGCAGATAGCGCTCTCGCAAATCCTCTACGGTTGCGTACCGCACGCAACGGAAGAGGAATGTTTGATGATTTTCAAGGAAAGCCCGGAAAAAATCGCCACGCTTGCCGATATCCGGAAAATATCAACTCGGTTTTTCACGGTCGAAAAAGAGGAATTTCCCTCAATCGCCATGGAAATAAGAATAACGACGGGAAAAGATCTACGGCTTAAATACGAATACTTCTTCCTCATCGAGTCCTCGGAGGAAACTTTTTTTCTATCCACTCTAGTAAAATTAGGAAAATACTCCCTTATTTTCCTCTGCGACGAAACGCACCAATCGGTCACAGCGGAGATGATCGAAGCCGAGATGGAGCCGCTGAGCGAGGCCGTTTCTTCAATTGGCGAGTGTTTGACAAAGCCAAGGCTTTAAACTATCATTGCGCTAACCGCTTGCGGAGAGAGATTCCAATTTGAAGTACGTAAAAATCATAGGAACCGGTTCTTCGGTTCCCGACACCATACTTTCCAATTCCGACTTGGAAAAGATGGTAGAAACCTCTGATGAGTGGATTATATCCAGAACAGGAATAAAGGAACGCAGGATTGCGGATAAGGATACAGCTTCTTCTGATATCGCTTATGAAGCAGCCGAAAAAGCCCTGAAGGCGGCAAGCGTAAACCCAAGTGATCTTGACGTAATCATAGTCGGAACCATCACCCCCGATTTCCTTTTTCCTTCAACAGGCTGCGTGGTACAGGGCCTCCTAGGAGCAAAAAAGGCCTATGCTTTTGATCTTATGGCCGGCTGTTCCGGGTTTCTTTACACGCTTCACGTAGCTCAGGGAATAATAAAATCAGGCGCGGCTGAGAAAATTCTCGTGATAGGGGTTGATACTCTCTCGAAGGTCACCGACTTCGAGGATCGTTCAACCTGCATACTTTTTGGCGACGGGGCGGGTGCAGCCGTGCTCACCGCTTCTGACGAGCCGGGAATTCTCTCATCCATTCTCAACTCGGACGGAAGAGACTGGGACCTTCTCTACGTCCCGGCGGGGGGCTCGAGGACGCCGATCAACGAGGAAGTGCTTAAAACCAGAGATCAATACATAAAAATGGAGGGAAACGACGTGTTCAAAGTTGCCGTCAAGAGCATGGAGTCGGCAACTATAAACGCCATCCAGCAAGCCGATATTACTCCCGAAGATATTGATCTTTTCGTTCCCCACCAAGCAAACCAAAGAATTCTGGAAGCCGTAAGAAAGAGGCTGAATTTCCCGGAAGAAAAAGTGTTTGTAAACCTAGACAAGTATGGAAACACCTCCGGGGCTTCAGTTCCGCTGGCACTTGACGAGGCAATTCGCCAAGGAAGGGTAAAAGAAGGAAATCTGGTGCTGTTCGCTGCCTTCGGAGCTGGTTTCACCTGGGGAGCTTCAGTGGTAAGGCTCTGAAGACCTTCGCCGACCCCGCACCCCGTTTACCCAAGACGTAACCTTTTCCCTCACGAAAAAACGCAAAATATGACTCTTTCCTCAATCCCAGAGCTTGCAAACATCGTCCTACCAGCGTTTCTCGTAATCGCCGCGGGTTTTCTTTTCAGCAGGACGAGAAAAATAGACATCTCTTCGATCAACGATCTTGTGGTTTACGTAACCACGCCGTGTCTCATAATTTCGTCTCTTTCCGATTTCACGATGAATCCGTCCGTGACGGCGAAGATTTTCCTTTCGATGTCAGCGGTCATTTTCGCTACCATCATAATCGGCGGGGCGCTCACGAAAACATTCCGGCTCGACTCGAGGGTATATCTGCCTCCCGTGGTTTTCGCGAACACGGGAAACCTAGGACTCCCCCTCTGTCTTTTCGCGTTCGGGCAGTACGGGTTTAACATCGCGATCCTCTGCGTTGTCTCGGCCATGCTGCTTCACTACACTGTGGGAATTCTGATCCTCGGCTCCGGAAAGAATCATCTCCGCGAGATATTCAAGCTTCCCCTGATATACGCCACCGTGGCCGGAATAATCATAAACTCGGTCGGCTTCGATATTCCGGTCGTTATCGAGAGACCCGTAACCCTTCTGGGAGAGATCACGATACCCGCGATGCTTTTCTCCCTCGGATACAAGCTCTCCGGAATGAAGATCTCCAGACTTTGGCTTTCATTCTTCTTCGGCTCCGCCAGAATATTTCTCGGCGTCATTTTGGGAGTGGTGTTCGTAAATATGTTCGGGCTGAAGGGAGTTGAGGCGAAAGTAGTCATTCTCGAGTGCTCGATGCCCCCGGCGGTCTTTAACTTCGTGCTCGCGGAGAAATACGGAAGAGACTCCGAGACGGTCGCGTCAATAATAGTGGCCGGAACTGCAGTCTCCCTGCTAGTGCTTCCGTTTGTTATTTCGTATCTAGTAAATCAGTGAGGGATCAGCGGGTTATGTTATGTCCCTTAGGGTAAGACCCTCGTCCCTAAGGTAGGGCATAAGGCCTTTTTTGGTGATCGTTCTCAGTGCGCGGGCGGAGATTCTTATCCTCACATACCTGTCTATCTCGGGAACGTAGATTCTCTTCCAGTGCAGGTTCGGATTCTGGCGTCTTTTAACGTGGTTGTTCGCGTGGGAGACGTTGTTTCCGAAAAGGGGCTTTTTTCCTGTTATCGCGCAGCGGCGGGCCATCGTGATCTCCTCTGACTACTTGGTCTCCTTGAAAACGACGTGCTTTCTTATCACCGGGTCGTACTTTTTCAGTTCAAGGCGGTCCGGAGTATTCATCTTGTTTTTCTTCGTGTAGTAGATGTAGGGACTCTCGGTGCTTTTCATCTTGACAAGTACTCTGTGTAACGACTTTCCCATTGCAACCCCCGAAAAAGTGAATGGTTATTATCCACGAAAAAAAACTGTTTTCAAGAAAAAATTTAAATTTCTTTGAGAATCAGTGGTCGCAGCCGTCTTTCCTGCAAAGTCTGAAATTGCGCAGGTGGCCGGAAATTATGATAAAAGCGCCGATAAAAGTAAGGATGTATTCTCCGTAGCCCGTAGCCACAAATGCTCCTGCCAGAAGAAAGCTCAGTCCCAGAATTCCCAGCATTATCACGTTGAAATCCTTATGGTGTCTGCAGCCGAGAAATAGGGCGACCACGCTTGCGGGAATGACCAGAAAAAGCATCATCTCGTGAAAGATCTCTTCAACCACAAATGTCGAACCCACAACCGGAAACAGTATGAGCGCCACCGGCATCAGAAAACAGTGGACGACGCAGATACCCGCAAGGGATATCGAGGTGTAATCGGTGAGCTTCTGAATTCTTACCTGGTTCATTGTATCGTTAAGCTGCCTCCGCGCACTTTCCGCACTGGCCGAAAAGCTGTATGAAATGATCCTTCACTTGGAACCCCTGCTTTTCAACCGAAGCATAATCAAAGCTCTCCACCGGACACTCGGGAAAATCGAAAACCCCCCTGCAGTCAACGCACACCATGTGATGAACATGCTCACCCTGAGAGAACGCGTAACCGTGACCGCCGTCGGGAAAATGAAGGCGCTTCGCGATCCCCAAGTCCTCGAACATCTCAAGGGTTCTGTAGATGGTGGCAAGCCCCGTGGCACCAAGCATATCCTTCACCCCGTCGTGTATTTCGCCGACCGAAAGTGATTTCCCACTTGTGTGAAGAACATGAACGACAGCTAGGCGCTGCGCGGTGGACTTAAGTCCCTTTTCCCGCAGAACCTCCCTGGCATACGATTCCTGAGCGCATTCAAAATCTTTCAGCATAGCAACTATCAAATGAGAATAATTTTCAATTGGCCCTTATTGTAATCAGTTATTGCGAGCCGTCAAGAGCAATTACTTAGCTATAATGCCGCCGTCGACTGAAAGCATTGAGCCCGTGTTGAACATGACCTTCTCATCGCAGAGAAACAGAACCGCTTCGGCTATTTCGTACGGATCGGCCAGCCGTCCCATGGGGTGAAGCGACTCCATGAAAGCCTGAGCCGCGTCGGCATCCTCAGCCCTCTCGAGATAGGAGTCAAACATTGGCGTCCAGACCCCGCCGGGACAGACAGCGTTTACCCTGAGTCCCTTGTCCGCGTACTCAAGGGCCATGCTTCTTGTGAGCTGAACAAGGGCCCCCTTGGAAGCCGAGTAAGCTGAAAGGCCCGCAAAGCCCTTTAACCCGATAACAGAAGAGTTATTGACAATAAAGCCCCTGCCCTCAGAAATCATGTGAGGAATCGCGTATTTGCACATCATGAAGGCTCCCTTCACGTTTATATCGAAAATCTGCTGGAATCTCTCGGTCTCGACTTCGTGAAAGGGGCCGGAAAAAATGATGCCGGCGTTGTTAAAAAGAATGTCGATCTTTCCGTGCTCACGAAAAGCGGTCTCCACGGTGGTCGCGCAGTCGCTCTCAATCGAGACATCGCAGACCTTATATCCTATCGAAAGCCCCTCTTCCTCCGCCCTGCCGCACAGTTCTTTTAGTTTTTCTTCCCTTCTTCCGGCAATCAGAACCCTGGCTCCGCTTCGCGCCAGCAAAAGTGCCGTCGCTTCACCGATTCCCGTTCCTCCCCCGGTAATAATTGCCGATCGTCCTTTAAATCTCATCGCAGACTCCGCAGAAACATACCTTCTAACAGTTCAGAAACTTACTGGAAAACCGCAAGCAGCATCCCCGCCGCCACGGCCGAACCCACGACCCCGGCAACGTTCGGACCCATGGCGTGCATCAGGAGCACGTTCTGGGGGTCTTCCCTAGACCCCATGTCCTGCGAAACGCGGGCGGCCATCGGAACCGCCGAAACCCCGGCCGAACCGATCAGGGGATTTACCTTGGTTTCTGAGAAAACATTCATAAGCTTGGCCATCAGCACCCCGGAGGCCGTGCCTATGCAGAAAGCCACGATCCCCAGAAGAAGTATGCCAAGAGTCTCAAGGGAAAGAAATTCGGAGGCCAGAAGCTGAGACCCGACTCCGAGGCCGAGAAATATCGTAACTATGTTAATAAGTGCGTTTCTCGTCGTATCCGAGAGCCGGTCGACCACTCCGCACTCCCTCATCAGGTTGCCGAAAGCGAAAAAACCTATTAAAGGCGCCGCAGATGGAAGAAAAAGAAAACAGAGAGTAAGAGCGATCAACGGAAACATTATTCTTTCTCTTTTCGCCACCGGACGAAGCTGGCTCATCCTTATTTTTCTCTCTTCAGGGGAAGTAAGAGCTTTCATTATCGGGGGCTGGATTATCGGCACGAGAGCCATGTAGGAATACGCGGCGACCGAGACCGCACCGAGAAGCCTCGGGGAGAGCTGTGAAGAAATGTAAATAGAGGTCGGTCCGTCCGCTGACCCTATTATTCCTATCGACGCCGCGTCGCTCAGGGAAAAATCGATTCCGGGCACGTACCGGGCAAGCACGAGAGCGCCGATCAATGTCGAGAAAATACCAAACTGCGCCGCGCCTCCCAGAAGAACCGTCTTAGGATTGGCCAGAAGCGGGCCGAAATCGGTAAGCGCCCCCACTCCCATGAATATCAAAAGGGGGAAAATACCGGTCTTTATACCAACATCGTACACGTAGTAAAGTACGCCGCCGGGCTCGTTTATCCCCGCAAGTGGAATGTTGGCCAATATACACCCGAAAGCTATCGTAACCAGAAGAAGAGGTTCGAATTTCTTCGCAATCCCCAGGTAGAGAAGAAGGAATCCTACCAAGATCATCAAGAACATCCCGAACCCGTTAACCCAGGAAGATGCATTGCCCGCAATAAACCCGTAGATGCCGGTACTGGTAGCCACGTTTTTCAAAAGCTGGGAAAAAGATGCAAGCTCCTTGGTTTGCTCCGCGGGGGCTGCCACGTCGCTTACCGTCTCCCCGAGACAGTCGGGTACCCCGGCGAACATTCCCAGGGAAAACGCAAGAACTGCGAAAATAAGTATAAATTTTTTCATGTACTCAAGAGGGAAGAATGGTGAGGATAAGCTGACCCGTCTCTACTACCTGTCCCTGTTCAACCTCGATGGACACCACTTCGCCGTCGCACGGAGAGGCGACCGGAGTTTCCATCTTCATGGCTTCAAGCATAATCAGCGTCTGATTTTCCTTTATCTTATCCCCCACGCCGACCAGCACCCTGTATATATTGCCGGGCACGCTCGCCGTAACGGCCACAACATCGGGAGAATCTTCATCCATCGCGGAGGATGTCTTAGGCGCAGGAGCTTCTGCTATGGAGGAAACCTCTGAAGTTCCTTCCTTTACGGTCACGTTGTAGTTTCTCCCGTCAACCGTAATAACGAAGTTCTCGCCGGTACCGGACACCTTCGACGCTACGCTCGTACCAAGACCTCGTTTCTGCTGAGGCTCTTGTTCAGGCTTGTCTTTTCTTACGTTGACGCTGAAATTCCCCTTGAGAAAGTCAAGCCCCTTGTTTCCGCCCTGGGTCTGAAGCGCACCCACTATGAATATGTTTTCTTCAGTGACGGGAAGGCCCTCTTTTTCGAGAATTTCGGTTGCCTTCGGAACGCCGGGCTCGAGTATGTCGAGCGGGTCGCCCTCAAAGCGGGGCTTACCCATCTGCTCTTCCGCTATCGCCACGACTTCGGGGTCGGGGTCGACGGGCGTGCGTCCGAAGTAGCCAAGCACCATGTTCCCGTAACCGTCGGTGATCTTCTTCCATGGCCCCTGAGTGACGTTGGCATAGGCCTGCTGGAAATAGAACTGGGAAACCGGGGTAACCGATGTTCCAAATCCTCCCTTCGCAACGCATTCACTCATAGCCTCGATAACCTGGGGGTAAAGATCAAGGGTGCCCGTGTCTCTCATCATCATGGTGTTTGCGGTAAGCGCTCCGCCGGGCATCGGAGAGAGAAGAACCTCCGAGGAGACCCGAAGAGCTTCGGGCGGGAAATAATAGCCAGACATGCATTGCCTGAACACGGCATTCGCATCGAGAACCTTGTTTATGTCCACGTCCAGAGTGTATTCCGTTCCCTTAAGGGCGTTCCACATGGATATAAGGTCGGGCTGGGAAGTTCCCCCGGAAACGGGGGCTCTCGCGACGCAGATTCCGTCGCACCCGCCGTTTATGGCGGCCATGTACTGATTGACTCCCTGAGCGGCCGTCTCATGGGTGTGCACCCAGAGAATGACATTCTCTCCTACGAGCTTTCTTGCGGCCTTCAGGGTCTCGTAAATCTTTTTGGGATTTGAGGTTCCAGAAGCGTCCTTGAAGCATATGGAATCGTAGGGAAGACCCGAATCAAGTATTTTCCTCAGCCTGTCTATATAGAAATCCACATCGTGGGCTCCTTCGCATCCCGGAGGAAGCTCCATGAGCGTTACCACGGCCTGGTGATGCAGACCCGCGTTTTTTATGCATTGACCCGAGTACTCGAGGTTTCTTACGTCGTTTAATGCATCGAAGTTCCTTATGTGGGTTATGCCGTGTTTCTTGAACATCCGGGCGTGAAGATCTATCATGTCCTTGGGCTGCTGGGACAGGGCTACAACGTTGATCCCTCTCGCAAGCGTCTGCAAGTTGGCATCCGGTCCCGCCGCCTCGCGGAAGCGGTCCATCATGTCAAAAGCAGACTCCCCGCAATAAAGAAACAGGCTCTGAAATCTGGCTCCTCCGCCAGCCTCGAAGTGGGTTATTCCGGCTTCCCTAGCGGCCTCGACCGCCGGGATAAAGTCTTCTGTGAGCACCCTCGCGCCGAAAACGGACTGAAACCCGTCGCGAAAGGATGTATCCTGAAATAAGATTTTCTTCATGACAAGACCTTGGGGTTTTCAAGATCAGCCATCGCCGGCATGCTTCGCCCTGTAGGCAGCAACTGCCGCGGCTATGACCGGAATGACGTCCTTTCTGGATTTCCTGGACGCCCCGGTATCCGAAGGCGCAGACGCGTCGCTGTCTTTAAAAAGCTTCGCAGACAGCATCACGCTCAGCATCAAGACAAGTAGAAAAGCATATACTATGGCCATACCGATGACCATGAGTTTTACACCTTCAAGGATCATAGTGGACGAAGAATCTCAAAAACCATTTGAATTTGATGGGTATCAATTATTTACAACAACTTGTTTGTTGTCAATTTGCGGTGAAACCCCGAGTGTCGTGCTCGCACCGCAGATTTCTGAGTTCCCTGTTTCTTCTTGACCTTCAAATCCTTACGTGTTATTCTGACCCCCCACTATGAAAAGGACTTATCAACCGCACGTAAAAAAGAGGCTCAGAACGCACGGTTTCCGCGCCAGGCTGAGCACAAGGGGAGGCAGGAGCGTACTTAGGAGAAGGACTGCCAAGGGAAGATACGTTCTCACGGTTGGGAGATGGAAAAAGTAGCGTTTGAGTCCGACAGCTCGTTTCCAGCAAAATTCAAGATAAAGACATCCCGCGACTTTCGCAACATACTCTCAGAAGGCACTAAAACCCACTCGCAAAACTTCATACTCTACGCAAAGCCCAACTCTCTTGGGTTTCCCCGCCTAGGAGTGTCCGTGGGCAAAAAAGCGTCGGCAAGCTCTGTCAAGAGAAACAGGATGAAAAGGGTGCTGAGGGAGGTTTTCAGGAGGAATAAGCCCGCGTTCTCCTCAAACGACGTGGTATTCTTAATAAAGAACGACGTATCGGGCAAGAAGTTTTCGGAACTTTATCTGGAGATAAAAAAGCTCGCAGGCCACATCAAATGAGAGAAAACCCCGCAGTCAGATTCCTTGTTTTTCTGGTAAGGGCCTACCAAAGAACCATTTCCCCTCTGCTTCCCCAAACCTGCAGGTTCTACCCCAGTTGCTCTGCGTATTCAATTGAAGCCCTCAGGGAACACGGAGCTTTCAGAGGAATGTGGATGACTCTCAGAAGAATACTGCGATGTCATCCGCTAAGCGCAGGGGGACATGACCCCGTAAGGAAAAAAAGCGATAAGCGGGCTGAGGGATGAATAAAAACTCTCTATTCGTATTAAAACTTATCGTGTATCATTGCTCCCATGAATTTTTACTCTTTAGTTTCCTGCTACATGCTAGAGCTACGCACAGAAAACGGGAGCAGCCTCACAGGTGTCTCGCAGAAATCACGATAGCACCCCACATCCTCGGTAAAGCCCTAAGAAACAACACATGAACAGCGACCTCAAGAAAAACTACATTTTGTTTCTGGTATTGTCGGTACTGGTAATCGTCGCTTACTCGGCGTTCTTTACAGAAGCCCCTAAGGAAAAGCAGCCCGTAAAAACAGATCGGCCCGCATCGGCACCCGCCGCCGCAGGGGATCTTTCCGAACAACCAGGTTCCCCGCAGGAACTTCCCGGGGAATTTGAACCGATAAAATCTTCCTACGCTTCCAAGATCATAAAAGTCAGATCCGACCTTTATGTTGCCGAGATAGACACTCTAGGAGGAAAGATTGTCGGCTGGGAGCTTCTGGGGTACAACAAGACGATCGATACGGACTCGGTGCCCGTGGCGGTGATAGATGAAGAGAAAAAATCGTTTGACACCATACTGAGAGTCAAAAACAAAAAAATGCCGGAACTCATTCCGTTTTCCTACAAGGGAAGCACGAACCTGGTCGTAGGTTCCGAAGGACTTGACGTGAATCTGGCCTGGAAAAAGCCCGGCGGACTTACGGTGCGCAAAACCATCTCCTTTTACCCGGGGAAATATTTCATCAAGGAGAATCTGGAGATTCTAAACGGAACGGGGGGTCAGATAAACCAGAAAGTTTACGTCGGCTGGGAGAATGCAGTATACGAGAGCGGTTCAAACAGCCTCTACGAGTTTATCTCCATGGTCGGCGGCGAGGTCAAGCGAACCAAGAAACCCCTTAAGGAGACCAAGACGTACAATGGAGAAACGAACTGGTTCGGTTTCGGCAACAAGTACTTTTTCGGCGCGTTTCTGCCGGAGATAGGAGGGGACCGGGGACTCTACCTGCAGCCCCTTGATGAAAAAGGTCTTGCCGGAGCAGGTTTTTCCTATCCGGAGCAGAGAACAGCCGCAGGGAAAAGCTACAAGGTCGGGTGGAAATCGTATTTCGGACCGAAAAACGAATCGGACCTTATGGAAGCCGGATACAAGCTTGAGAAATCGATTGACTACGGCTATGCGGGAGTGCTTACCAAAATCGCCGTCGCAGCTCTTAAGTTCGTCAACGACTTTTTTAGCAACTATGGAATCTCCATAATAGTGCTCACCATCCTTCTCAGAGTGCTATTCTTCCCCCTTACCGTGAAAAGCATGAAATCGATGAAAGCCGTGCAGAACAAGATGAAGAAGCTTAAACCCGAAATCGATGCTCTGAAAGAAAAATACAAGGACGACAAATCGACTCAGCAAGCAGAGATGATGAAGCTTTACACAAGCAACAACATAAACCCCCTCAGCAGTCTTGGGGGATGTCTTCCCATGCTCATACAGCTTCCCGTTTTTATAGCTCTTTATTTCGCGCTTCTGTATTCGATAGATCTAAGACACAGCTCGTTTCTCTGGGTAAACGACCTCTCCCAGCCCGAACACCTGTTTGACGTGCTGGGAATACCGTTTCGGGTGCTGCCCCTTTTGATGGGTGTCTCGTGGTTTCTCTCGCAGAGACTTACCCCCATGACTACTCCGGGAAGCGAAACGATGGAAATGCAGATGAAACTCATGCAGTTTATGCCTATAATTTTTACCGTAATGTTCTGGGGACTGCCTTCCGGTCTTATACTTTACTGGACCGTAAGCAACATTCTCTCTGTCGGTCAGCAACTATACATCAATCGGCAGGTCCCGGAAGAAGGAGGATAACAATGCCCACCATAATAGAAAAGGAAGGGAAAACCATTTCCGAAGCCGTAGTGAACGCCTGTGAGGAACTCGGAGTCTCAAAAGACGAAGTAGAAATCGAAGTTATAAGGGAAGACTCCAAGGGGATTCTGGGCATAGGAAGCAAAAACGCCATAGTGAGGGTGGAGATAAAAACTGGCGGGTTGAGCGAGAAGGCGTTTCAGGCGAAAAAAACTCTTCAAACCCTTCTGGGTTTTCTGTTCTCAGCCCCGCAGAGCGTAAAGGCCGAAGAAACCGAAACCAGGATAATACTTGAAGTTTGGCCCGTTAAAGACAAAAAGTTCCTCATAGGGAGAAACGGGGAAGTGATAAAATCCCTTGAGTACATAGTAGGGAAAATAGCTTCGAAAAACAGCAACGAGGGAAAAAGCAAGCGGGTCGCAATAAACATCGGCGGGCACGATGGAAAGAAAAAGGACACCGACGTGCCGAGAAAAGTCGCGGAGACCGTACAGAAAGTAAAAGAGAGCGGAAATTCTCACTCAATCGAGCAGCTTTCGTCCTACGAAAGGAAAATGGCCTACATAGAACTCAAGAAGCAAGAGGACATAAAATACGAGACGGTTCCAAGCAAGGGCAACTCGAAAAAAATCGTCGTCAGTCCTCAGGCCTGAACTCAGGAGCCTCGAAGCACCCTGAAAAAACCCTCAAGAATGCGTGCGCACTGCTCGCCGCAGATTCCCCCCGAGAATTCCACCTGATGATTAAGCTCCCCTCCTGCGCCGATTCCGAAGTGGCTTACTAACGCGCCGCCCTTGGGATCGGGAGCGCCGAACACCACCCTGTCTATTCTCGCGTTAACTATGGCCCCCATGCACATGGCGCAGGGCTCGAGAGTGACGTAGATAGAAGTGCCGGAAAGTCTCCAGCTTCCAATAACTTCGCACGCGCTGCGTATAGCCAGAATCTCGGCGTGGGCGGTAGCGTCCGAAGCTGATTCCCTCAGGTTATGGGCGGCTGAAATTACGGCGCCGCCCCCATCGACTATGACTGCCCCGACCGGAACCTCGCCTACCGAAGCGGCCCGCTCGGCCTCCCTGATAGCCAAGGCCATAATGCTTTCATCGGACTGCCCTGCCACGGATAAAAGGAAAATCTACTTTCTGGCGCTGAACTTGAGGCCCGTCTCGTTTCTGTCCCAGGTATTGTCGGTGATTTCCTTTATTTCGGCGACCTTGACCTTCTGGGTCGCGGTTACCGGGAATCCATCCTCGTAAACCTCTATGAACCTGGGCACCATGGCCACTATAACCCTTTCGGCCATCCATTTGGAGAACTCAATCGGATCGAACTCCTCGCCCGCCTTGAGCGTAACGCAGAGCTTGATCTCGTCATCCGAAACGTTCGGGAGTCTTATACCGACCGCAATGGCTTCCTGAATCGCGGGATATTGCATCGCCTCGTCCCCGACTGCTACCGGATCTACGTTTTCGCCTGAAACCCTGATACGGCTGAACCTTCCGACAAAATAGTATCTCCCATCGATACCTCTGGCGAAGAGATCGTCCGAATTGAAGAAGCCTTCATCGTCAAAGGCCTCCCTGGTTCTTCTCTCATCCTTGAAATATTCATTCAGGGTCGTATGCGGAACAAGAGGCTTTACAAAAAGAAGTCCCTTGGCGTCGTCGGGAGGAGTAATGTCGTCGGTTGAGTCCCAAAACGGTCTTACCACCGCATCGATGTCTTCGGGATTTCTCAGCTCGACGTAATATCCCTCCATGGGGAAACCGGACGAACCCGGACGGTGATCCTCGGGGTCTTTCCAGAGAACCATGCCCATCTCGGTCGAACCGTATCCGTCTATTACCCTGACTCCGAACCTCTCCTGAAATTCCTTCAGGTTCCTCGGAGCCGGGGAGCCCAGCAGTATCCTTATGTTGTGCTTCTGATCCCACTCGCTCTCAGGCGCGGCCCAGAGGTACTCGGCTACCGCTCCCAGCATGTTAACGCATGTCGCGTCGCATCCGGCCGCCCATTTCCAGAAATTGGAGGCTGAGAACCTCGGGAAAAATACGGCAGTCCCACCGGCCGCCATGGCGCTGAAAAGGCACATTACCTGAGCATTCGCGTGACCAAGGGAAAGTATGCTCATGAGCACGTCATCGCTCCTTATTCCCTGCTGCTGCAGGTAAGAACGGACTGTCATGATTACTCCTCCGTGATCCCTGGCGACTCCTTTCGGCATCCCCGTGGTACCGGACGTGAACATGCACCTCTCCATGTCGGAAGTGGTAACGTCTACCCCGGGATTGGTATCGTCATAACTATTAAATTCTGAAAAAGGAAGCGCCTTTATACCTCCGATTGTTTCGGGAGGGCTGTCAACCGTTACGAAAATCACTTCAAGATGTTCAAGGCTGTCGCCTATTTCTTCTATAAAAGGAATGCTCCCCTCGTCAATGATAAGGGCTCTCATGTCCGAGTAGTTGATTACGTAAGCGAGTCTTTCCCCCTTCTCGTCCTTGTTTACCGGAACCTGAACCCCGCCGCACTTGTGTATGGCGATAATAGATATCACGTGCTCAGAACAGTTGAGCATGTACATGCCGACCTTGTCCCCTTTATTTATTCCGAACCCTTGGGCAAGACCGTTTGCCACCCTGTTGGCCCACGCGTTGGTTTCCGCGTAAGTGTAGCTCTCGACGACGTTTCCGTCCCTGTCTCCGACCTTGAACATTGCCTTGTCGGGAAACATCTCGGCACCTTTCTCAAGATTTGTGGTTATCGGCTCCCAAAGTGAAGTGTCTTCAAATTTACCGAAGGGAAGATCTCCGCTTCCCAGGTAAGCGGCATCGCGCGGTTTGAATAATAATTGCATTTATTGTAACCTCCTGAACTGTCTTATAGCGCTTGGAAATGAAAAAGCGCTGTAAAAAATCCACACTATTATAGGTTAATCGGTGCTTCATTGCAAACCCTAGTATTTTCCCGGTTCCTGAAAAAATCTCTGGCCTGCCGTATGCGGCCTGAATCCCGCTTCTGATCTTATGGAAATTTTGAATCTGCTGATTTTTGCCGCGAGTTTTGTGGGTCTCTGGAAGGGGGGGGATTTCCTCGTTAAAGGCGCATCGGGAATCGCAAGGTTAACCGGCATGGGTACTTTTTTCGCAGGTTTCACCGTGGTTGCCCTTGGAACTTCCATGCCCGAATTCATGGTCTGCCTCGTGGCGGCCTTAGAGGGCTCAAGCGACATAGCGATTGGAAACATGATCGGGAGCAATATAGCCAACATCGGGCTCATTTTCGGCCTTACAGTCCTTATAAGCCCCATAGTGATAAGCAGGGAAGCATGGAAAGAACAGAGGCTTCCACTTGTTTTTTTAGTGCTTATAACTTTTGCCGCTTACGGCCTTAGTCGCACCGGGTTCTCCATCGGAATAGGCGAAGGAGTGGTGCTGTTTGTTCTGCTCGCCCTCTTTTTGTTTATTCCATACAGAGGGTCGAGGGAGGAAAAAAACGAGGCTTTGTCCACAGCGCAGGGAGACGGGGGATGGAAATTTCTTTTCTACGCGATTTTGGGCTCAGCGCTTCTGGCGGTCAGTGCACATTTTCTGGTTAATAGCGCAATAGAGATCGCCGTACAGATTGGAATAAGTGAGCTATTCATAGGCGTAACGGTGGTTGCTCTTGGAACTTCACTTCCGGAACTCAGCGCCTCTCTTGTAGCCGCTTTGAGAAAAGAACAGAACATAGTCGTGGGCAATATAATAGGAAGCAACTTCTTTAATCTCGGGTATCTGGGTCTCGTGGCCTCCATACGACCTATACAAGTAAAAGAGCAGATGCTGTCCGGAATTACTTCAGAATTCGGGTTTTTCATTCTGCTTACAGTTCTTTTCGTGTTGCTAATCGGAAAAACCCAGATTAGTAAAAACAGGGTCGGAAAAAAGAAAGGAGCGCTTCTGCTTATCGTTTACGCAGCATTTCTCTATTTTATCTCAGGCTCACTTTCTTGACCTGAGCTTGAGCCCGCTTTTGTGCCTGTCCCAAGTGGAATCGGATATGTTCTTTAGTTCTGAAACCGCGATTTTCTGCGTTGCAGTAAGCGGGAACTCCTCATAGACTTCAATGAACCTGGGAACCATGGCCACCATCACTTTCTCGGCCATCCACTCGCAGAATTCGATGGGATCAAAATCCTCTCCTTCCTTAAGTATCAGGTTAAGCTTGATCTCGTCATCCGATATGTCGGGCAGTCTCAGGCCTACGACCACAGCATCCCGAACGCAAGGGTATTCCTCCGAGACATCGGCCACGGCTACCGGATCCACATTCTCCCCAGACACCCGTATCCTGCTGTAGCGACCCATGAAGTAGTACCTGCCGTCGGTTCCCACGGCGAACAGGTCATCTGAATTGAAAAAACCTTGGTCGTCAAAGGCGTTTTTTGTTCTTTTTTCATCCTTGAAATATTCATCGAGGGTCGTGTGCGGAACCAGAGGCTTTATGAAAAGAAGCCCCTTTTCCTCTTCGGCGGGAGCAGGGTTTTTATCCACGTTCCAGCGTTTTTCTATGATTTCGTCTGTGTTCAGGGGATCTCTTATCTCGAGGTGGTACCCCTCGACGGGAAATCCGCATGAACCCGGCTTTTCATCCTCGGGATCTTTCCAGAGTGGCATTCCCATCTCAGTGGATCCGTAGCCCTCAACTATTTTCGTATTGAACCTTTCTTCGAACTCGCGAAGCTTTTTAGGCGCAGGGCCAGAAAGCATCATCTTTATCCCGTGCTTTGAATCCCACTCTGACGGCGGAGAAGCCCATATGTACTCGGGCACCGCTCCCAGCATGTTGGCCCCGGTCGCGCCGCAGCCGGCTGCCCACTTCCAGAAATTGGAAGCAGAGAACCTCGGGAAGAAAACGGCGGACCCGCCGACGGCTACTGAGACGAAAAGGCACATCACCTGGGCGTTTGCGTGTCCCAGCGAGAGAACCGTCATCAAGACGTCCTCGCTTCTGAGCCCCTGCTGCTGTATAAAGGAACGGACCGTCATTATCACTCCCCCGTGATCGCGGATAACTCCCTTGGGCATCCCCGTGGTGCCGGAGGTGAACATGCATCTCTCCTTGTCGGCAATCGTCACGTTAACCCCGGGGTTTTCGGATGAATACTGGTCAAAAGTGGAAAAAGGAAGCGCTTTTATATCCCCTATATCCGCTGGAACCTCTTCCGAGACAAGAAAGATTACCTCGAGGTTCTCAAGCTTGTCCGCTACTTCAGTTATGTAGGGAAGGCTCTGGGTATCGACCACGAGCACCCGCATCTCCGAGTAGTTTATTACGTAAGCCAGCCTATCACCTTTTTCATCCTTGTTTATCGGGACCTGGACGGCGCCCGATTTGTGCGCGGCAAGAATCGATATGACGTATTCTGAACAGTTGAGCATGTACATGCCGACCTTGTCCCCTTTCTTTATTCCGAACTCCCCGACAAGACCATTTGCCACTCTGTTCGCCCAAGCGTTGGTTTCCCCATAGCTGTAGCTTTCAGCTACGTTGCCGTCTGAATCCCCGAGGCTGAACATCGTTTTTTCAGGGTATGACTCCACCCCCGCCTCAAGGTATCTGGTTATTGGAAGCCACTTGTCGGTGTCGTCTAAGGGGCCATTGGGAAGAGCCCCTTCCCCTATGTATTTTTCGTCTCTCGGACGTAAAGGCAGTTTCATTTTTCCCTCTTGCGTATTTGAGTTTCAGAATATAAATTGGCTTTTTAACAGTCTCTAGCCGTTTTCTATTCTGAGAATTCTAGTTTACCTGAAAAAACCCGGTTGACGGGGCCGATGCTTCCACGCCTGAACACCTAGAAAGGAAAGGAATTGAAGGGAAACATTGCTCAAGAAACTTAACCAAATAGGAAGAAATCTCTTGCCTCGATTTTGCACAATTTGAATACTTTCAAATTGTGCTGCTTATTCCAGAATAAATGAACAGCGATTCCGATTTAAAGTGAACACCTGGATCTCTTTTTCTTCTTCCTCAAAACAGACTTTAACACGTCAGGAATTTTCCTGTCAAACAGCGAGCAAAAAGTCT
>Ga0209754_1000723_pt1 | contig 41759 bp, 40 predicted proteins | sample MesohylBB_FD_187295 | JGI IMG/M metagenome (GOLD analysis project Ga0209754, IMG submission 187295) | Host-associated microbial community of the marine sponge Aplysina aerophoba from Gulf of Piran - sponge mesohyl, lysed by bead beating... | ecosystem: Host-associated > Porifera > Sponge >...
ACGAGCCGACGACCGCCCTCGACGTCACGATCCAGGCGCAGATCCTCGACCTGATCCGGCGCCTCCGCGACGAGCGGGGCATGTCCATCCTGTTCATCAGCCACGACCTGGGCGTGATCGCGGAGATCGCGGACCGAATCGCGGTCATGTTCCGGGGCCGGATCGTCGAGCGCGGATCCGTCACCGGGGTGTTCAACAACCCGCAGCACCCCTACACGAAGGGGCTGCTTGCCTGCCGTCCCCACCTCGACCGGGACTTCCGGCGTCTGCCGACCGTCACCGATTTCATGGACGTCGACGAGGACGGCGACGGCGGCGAGATCCGGATCACCGAGCGCGACCTGAGCGCGGAGGCGCTGGGCGAACTCGTCGGACGCGGACGCGGACGCCTGCTCCACCCCCAGCCCGCCCTGGAGAGCCTCGGCTACTCGGAGGATCCCGGGCCCGGGGACCTGATCGACCAGGACGCGGAGCCGCTGCTCACGGTGCGCGACCTCAAGGTCTACTACCCGATCAAGAGCGGTTTCCTGCGCCGCCAGGTCGGCGAGGTCAAGGCGGTCGACGGCATCTCCTTCGACGTCTACTCGGGCCAGACTCTGGGCCTCGTCGGCGAGTCCGGCTGCGGTAAAACGACCACCGGGCTGGCGCTGCTCCGGCTGATCGACATCACCGGCGGCAGGGTCCATTTCGACGACCAGGATGTGACCAGAATTCCCGCCAGCCGCCTGCGCGCCCTCCGCGGGCAGATGCAGATCATCCTCCAGGATCCCTACTCGTCGCTGAATCCCCGGATGACGGTCGAGGCGATGCTCACCGAAGCGATGGCGATTCACAAGATCGGCGACAGCCGGCGCGACCGCCGCGACCGCGCCGCCCGTCTGCTGGAAGAAGTCGGCATGGAAGCCGATCACCTGCGCCGCTACCCGCACGAGTTCTCCGGCGGCCAGCGCCAGCGCGTATCGGTGGCACGGGCGCTCGCGGTGCAGCCGGAGCTGATCATCTGCGACGAATCCGTGTCCGCGCTCGATGTCTCGGTGCAGGCACAGGTGCTCAACCTGCTCAAGGACCTCCAGGAAGAGCACGGCCTGACCTACATCTTCATCAGCCACGACCTGTCCGTGGTCAAGTTCATGTCCGACATGATGGCGGTGATGCTCGACGGCAAGATCGTCGAGCAAGGGCCGTCCGAGGCGATCTACAGGACGCCCCGCGAGGAGTACACACGCAGCCTGATCGAGGCCGTGCCGGACGACACGATCGCCAACATCGAACGTCGCCAGCACGAACGCCGGGAAGCCCGCAGCCGCCGCCACGCGAATTGACGGCGCCCCTGCCATGACCAGCGCGAACGGCAACCGTTTTCCGGAAGCCCTCGTGCTGATCTTCGCCATGATCGTGGCGGCGCAGGTCCTCACCTACGTCCTGCCCGCCGGCGAGTACGAGCGCGAGGGGCGGCAGGTGCTGGCCGGCACCTACCACGCCGTCGAAGCAGCGCCCTTGCCCTGGCACGCCGCCCTGACCAAGGTGCCCAGGGGCCTCGAGGCAGCCGCCGAGATCATCTTCTTCGTCTTCCTGGTCGGCGGCGCGATCGGAGTCATCCGCGCCACGGGCGCGATCGACGCGGCGATCGGGCGCGCAATCAGCACGCTCGGGGGCCGACCGATCCTGCTGGTCGGAGGGATGACGGCCCTGTTCGCGGTCGGTTCGTCGACGATCGGCATGGCGGAGGAGTACATGCCCTTCGTGCCCATCCTGGTCGCGATGTGCATCGCCCTCAAGATGGACGCGGTGGTCGCCCTGGGCATGGTCTACCTCGGCGCCGGGATCGGTTACGGAGCGGCGGCGATCAACCCGTTCACGGTGATGATCGCCAAGGACATCGCCGGCCAGGATCCGGGTACCGGTTTCGGACTCCGGTGGGCGCTGCTGGCGGTCATGCTCCTCGTCGCCGTCCACCACCTGCTCCGATACGCGCGGCGCATCGCCGCCGATCCCGAACGGAGCCTGGTCCGGGACGTCGACTACGGCGGTGGCGGCCACGAACTGACCGCCGCCGAGCTGACGCCGGCACGCCTCGGCATCCTCGCCGCGTTCGCCCTGATGATCGGCATCTTCATCTGGGGCGTGAACGTCCACGGCTGGTACCTGGTCGAACTCGCGGCGCTGTTCCTCGGCGTGACGATCATCGCCGCCGCCCTCGGCCGCGTGTCGCCGAACCGCACCGCGCGGGCGTTCACGACCGGCGCCGCCGAACTGACCGGCACCGCGCTCCTGATCGGCTTCGCCCGCACGATCGAGGTCGTGCTCTCGGACGCGCGGGTCATCGACACCGTGATCCACGGCATCGCCTCGTTGCTGCAGAAAGCCGAGGGTCTGGGCGCGGGCGCCGCGGTCGTCTCGGCCTGGGGCATGCTCCTGGTCCAGAGCGTGTGCAACTTCCTGATCCCCTCAGGAAGCGGGCAGGCCTACGTGACGATGCCGATCATGGCACCGCTCGCGGACCTCACCGGCGTCGGCCGCGAGACCTCGGTGCTTGCCTACCAGCTCGGTGACGGACTGATGAACCTGATCGTGCCGACGAACGCCCTGCTGATGGGCATGCTGCTCCTCGCCCGTATCCCGTACCAGCGCTGGCTGCGCTTCATCCTGCCCGCCATCGTCAAGCTCTACCTGGTCGCGATGGCGGTCCTGGCGGTCGCCGCCCTGATGCGCTTCGAGTAGTCGCGCTCCCGGCCCGCGGCCTTCCCCCGCGCCGCGGCTACAGGTTCAGTTTCGCCGGCAGGTAGCGGTCGATCAAACCCTCGTAGTAGGGACGCAGCTCCGTCGCCCGCGGGGAGCGGTCGCTCTTGGAGTACAGGTCGTAGTTGTTGAACGACCGCACCCATTCGAACATCTCGCGGTCGCGGTCGTTCATCAACTCGCTGTACGCGCCTTCGCGGTGGCAGGCGTAGAACGAGTGGTAGCGAATCATGTAGAGCGCCGGCTCGGGCAGGCAGTCGCGGAGCACCTGGTACAGGTATTCGTCGTGTCCCCAGGACAGGTCGACGCGGTCCAGGCCGCAGCCCGCTTCGTAGACGCCCAGGGGCGTGGAGTAGGCCGGATTCGTGCTGTCCGCGTTGGCGGCGAACAACTCCGGATACACGACCCGGTCGGAGAACGCACAGCCGACCGGAAACGTGTCGCCGACCACGGCCCATTGCGGCTCGCCCCACAGGCATAGCACCTTGCCCAGATCGTGTAGCAGCCCGGTCAGGACGAACCAGTCTGGCTGTCCGTCGGCGCGGATCGCCTCGGCGGTCTGCAGCAGGTGATCGAGTTGCGACAGGTCGAGGTCCGGATCGGAGTCGTCGACCAGGGTGTTGAGGAACTCGAGCGCCTCCCACGCAGGCAGTTCCGCCCGGTCGAGAGTGAGGTACTCCGCCTTCTTCCGCTGGACGAAGTTCCAAGTCTGACCACGGTGATTCAGGCGATAGAACTCCCGCACCGTGTCGCGGGGCGGCTCGTCGAAGTCCCGGTAGTCCTCGCGGCGCTTTCCCCCGGCCTCCGCCGGTTCCGGGTAGAGTTCCGCCACGAAGTCGTCCCAGTCGTCGAGTCGATCAAGCGGCGCCACGGGCGATACGCTAGCAGTCACAGGCTGTTGGCAGCGTCGACACACACCAGTCCAGGAACCGGGGAGAACGATGTCCTATCTCGCCTACAAGCTGCTGCACGTGCTCGGAGTGCTGCTCGTCCTGGCAGCGGCCGGCGGCGTCGCAGTCCACGCCGCGACGGGGGGTCGGCGTGAGGACAACGATCTACGCGGCGTCCTCGCTTCGATGCACGGAGTCGGCCTGGTCCTGAGTGTCGTCACCGGCTTCGGGCTGCTTGCCACGCTCGGAGCAGGTATGCCGCCCCCATGGGCGTGGGCAAAGCTCGTCATCTGGCTGTTCTTCGGGGCCGCGCTCACCCTGCCCTACCGCAATACCTCCCTGGCCAGGGCTTTGGTCGTCGCGCTGCCGCTACTCGCCGCGATCGCGTCCTACCTCGCGATGTACAAGCCGTTCGCGTAGCCCTTCCGGGACCGGTCACCACCAGGTCAGCAACTGGTCAGACAAACCGCCGCTGCCTATTGAGAAAATGACGCCGAAACGAACAAACAGGGGAATCCGACCGTAACCCTGCTTGTTTCCTTTCGTACACAAGGTCGGGTCCGTGCCCTAAAGGGGCAAGGCGCGGACTCGACCGGCGCCGGGCGGAGCGAGCGTGTCGCACCGCCCGGCGCCTTTTCCCTGAAGGGGCGGTGGGTCGATGGCCCGCGGTTCAAAGGAAGACGCAGGTGGGGCATGCACCGGCGTCCTCCGCAAGCCGGCGATCGGCATCTCTCTGGTAGACGGGCTCAGCCGAACGATCCGTCCTCGCATCGCCGCTGAGCATCGCTTCCCGCTTCCACTCGTCGTCCTCCGACCAGCGGTAGGGCAGCATCTTCACGGCTCCCGGCCTGTCCAACTCCTCAAACGCGGCAAGCCCCGCGGCCACGATTTCCGCCTGCAGACCAGCCTCGAGAGGCTTACCCGTCGTGTGACCCAACGGGTAGTCGAGAAACACGGCGCGAGGCGGATTGACCGATCGCGTGATCGAGAATGCCGAAGTCATCGACAGGGTCGGAATGCCGTCCGCCTCGACGCGGCGCGCGATCAGTCCCACGGACTGATGGCAGACAGGTCACACGGGGACCAGCAGCGCGAGGTCGACCTGATCCGCCGCCAGGCGGCGGCTGATCTCGGGCGCCAGTGTCTCGCGCGCCCGCCGCGCCGAGTAGATCCCTCCCATGAACGTGTAGGCGCGTGGCGACAGCTCACCGATCACGCCTTCCGCGGCCAGGGCACGCAGCGTGTCGACGGGAAAGACGACGTTCGGATCGATCCGGGCATCCGTCTGGTCGTAGGCGAAGTGGCTCGTCCGCAGTTCCGCCGCCGGCACGCTGGTGTCGATGACCCGCAGCGAGACATCGTCCCGATGATGGAAGGCGATCTGTCCCGCCCGGTAGACGCCGCCCGAAGCCACCAGACCGACCCGGCAATCCCTGAGCGGCTTCTCCAGCTCCGTCCACGGCGGCGGGGTCTCGCTGTGGACCCATCGGTAGGGTTCGTGGCCCAGACTCGAGTACAGGTCGCGCGTGCGGACGATGTGGTCGACAGGCGGCCTCCGTGTTTTCAGGCTCTCGGGTGTTCTCATGCTCCCGATTCTGCCTCACTCGACCCGCAAAGGTAGGATGCCCGCGCATGACGACGAGGATCCAGCACCCAAAGAGCCCGGATCCCGGGTCTCCGCCGGCGGCCGAGGGCGAGAGAATCACTCTCCCGGAGTCCAAGTGGCGCGCGCGACTCGAGAGCGCCGAGTTTCGCGTTCTGCGCAAGGAGGCGACCGAGCCGGCTTTCACGTCCCCGCTCAACGCGGAGCACCGGGACGGAGTCTTCGTCTGCGCCGGTTGCGGCGCGGAACTGTTCCGGTCGGACTCGAAGTACGACAGCGGCACGGGCTGGCCCAGCTTCAGCGACGCCATCCCCGGCGCGGTCACGACGAAGCGTGACTTCAAGCTCTTCGTGCCCCGTACCGAGTACCACTGCAGCCGCTGCGGCGGACATCAGGGACACGTGTTCGGCGACGGTCCGGCGCCGACGGGTCTGCGGTACTGCAACAACGGAATCGCCCTGCGCTTCCGCCCGGCGGGAGAAGATGGCGATCCGGCGAGAGGCCCCAACCCAGGCAAGGAGGACTGAACATGTCGACCAACGCAAAGACCCACCGCGGCACAGCCGGGGTGCTGGCATTCCTCGCACTGGCACTGGCACTGGCCTGCGGCGGCGGCGAGTCGGTCGAGCCCCTGACGCCGACGGTGGCGACGGAACTCGGCCTCGTCGAGGGAGTCCAGCTCGACTCCGGAATCCTCCAGTTCAGCGGCATTCCCTTCGCCGCGCCTCCGGTCGGCGACCTGCGCTGGCAAGCTCCCCAACCGGCCGCAGCCTGGGAGGGATCCCGCGATGCCAGCGAGTTCTCCCCGGCCTGCTGGCAGCAGCTGTCTCCGCCGGGTGCCTTCTACGACACCGGAGAGATCGAGCGCAGCGAGGACTGCCTCTACCTGAACGTCTGGACCGGCGCGGAACACGCCGAAGCCGCCTATCCGGTCATGGTCTGGATCCACGGCGGCGGCCTCCAGACCGGCACCGGCAGCACGTCGCTCTACGATGGCGAGAGTCTGGCTGGGCGCGGTGTCGTCCTGGTAACGATCAACTACCGACTCGGCCCCATGGGCTTCCTGGCCCATCCGGAACTCTCGGCCGAGGCTGAACTCCTGGCCGGAAATGGGACCGGCACGTCCGGGAACTACGGCATCCTCGACCAGATCGCGGCGCTCCAGTGGGTGCAGGCGAACATCGCCCACTTCGGCGGCGACCCCGGCCGGGTAACGATCTTCGGCGAGTCCGCAGGCTCCTGGAGCGTGAACTACCTGACCGCTACCCCTCTGGCGGCAGGCCTCTTCCAGCGCGCGATCGGTCACAGCGGCGGCATCTTCTGGCCCATGCCCAAACTCGCTGACGCGGAGTCCGAAGGCGCACGCGTCGCGGAACGGCTCGGAGCGAACGATCTCGGCGAGATGCGCGCCGCTTCCGTCGAAGAGGTCTATCAAGCGGCGGCTGAGTCCGAGGCGCTCCAGTTCGTCGGCCTGAACGACGGCCACGTGTTCCCGCGCGATGTCCACGACATCTTCGCGGCAGGCGAGCAGAACGACGTCGACACGATCGTCGGTTTCAACAGCGACGAGGGTACGGCCCTGTTCGCCGGCGCCGCGGACGTCACGGTCGCCGACTATCGTCAGTCGCTCGAGGCCACCTACGGCGAGCACGCCGACGCGATGTTCGCGGTCTATCCCGCCGAGACCGACGAACAGGCACGCGAGGCCGCCTACGTGAACACGGCCGACAACTTCTTCGCCTGGCAAATGCGAACCTGGGCCCGCCTGCAAAGCAGCACGGGCTCCCAGCCCATCCGCATGTACTTCTTCTCCCGGATCCCTCCCTGGGACGAAGCTGAAACGTACGGCTCGTACCACGCGGCCGAGATCATCTACGCCTTCGACAACCTCCACCTGAGCGGCGAAGCACGCGACGAGATCGGCCCCTTCAACCACGCCTGGGACGACACCGACCGGGCGCTCGCGAGCACGATGGCGGACTACTGGGTGAACTTCGCCGCCACCGGCGATCCGAATGGCGACGGTCTTCCCGACTGGCCCGTCTACGACCCGGACGCCGACGGGGTGCTCGAACTCGGAGACGAGATCGGCGTGATCCAGGGTCTCCTGAAAGACCGGCTCGACACCTTCGACGCCTACTACGAGGACCTGCGTAGCGGCGGCTAAAGCCCGGCTGTCCGACCTCGTCAGGGCCGGAGACTTCAGCATCGCGGCACGCCCGTCGCGCTCTTTGTGTTAGCCTGCCGCTCCCAAAGGCAGTGGGTGCAGAGCTCACGCAGCGAACCAGGATGCGCCTGTAGTTCTCGAGCGTTGATTGATGTGGAACCCCGGAGCCGAGAACAGGAGCATCAGATGGCAACGAGAATCTATGTGGGCAACCTGCCCTTCGATACGACGGAAGAGGCGGTGCGTAACCTCTTTTCCTCACATGGCGAGGTGTCCGAAGTTTCGCTGATCAACGACCGCGAGACCGGTCGCCCCCGGGGCTTCGGTTTCGTAGAGATGGCGAGCGGCGGCCAGGAAGCGATCGCCGCATTGGACCAGCAGCAGTTCGGAGGCCGGACCCTCCGCGTCAACGAGGCCAGACCTCGCGAGGAGCGCCGGCCCCGCTGGTAGCGCCGCCTCACATCACCGGGTTGTAGTGCTGCGCCACAGCCAGATCGGGCTGGGGTGAGGCCGTCAGTTCGAGGATTTCGTCGCGGACGCCGCCCTTCGTCATCTTGAAGGTGGCGTTCACGCGCGCCGGCGCGTCCCAGAGAACCACGGCGAACTCGCCGTTCTTCTCGATCGGGCCGGTCGCGGTGAACTCGCCGTTCCCTGACGTGATCGTGACTTCGCCTCCACCCTTGACCGGCTTGCCCCGCTTGTTCTCGACGCGGCCGACGAGCACGGTGCGAACGCCTTCGGCCTCCATCGACTCGCCTTCCCGGAAGAGGATGGGAAAGACCTGCTGAAGTCCGTCTCGCTGTACCGCGACACGCGCTACGACCGACCGGTGGCCGTCGCGCTCGAAGGTGATCCGAAGCACGATCCCTTCGTAGTCCTCACGACTGAAGACCCGGCCCATGTTGCGGAGCAGGTAGGTCCCCGTCTTGCGGCCCTTGGCGCGCAGCCTGGGCGCCGGCATGTTGTCGTTCTGGTACCAGATGTCCACATCCGACATCGGGTTGCCCCTGGAGTCGAGGATCGTGCCGACGACGCGGGTGTTGTCGCGGCCGCCGACCGCGCCCGTCACATCGCCGCCCCGCAGGTCGCCGCCCACGTTGACCGGGCCCGGATCCTGCCCAAACACCGGGCCGGCGAGGAACAGCGTCGGAACGAGCAGCAGCGGGAACAGGAGTCTTTTCGTCATTTCGTGGCGCCTCCGGGGCGGTTGCCGAGATCGATAGTCCTCAAGATTGGACCAACGAGACTATCAGCGCCCTCCCGCTAGGATGACCGGGATGCCGGCACCCGAACCCGATCCGGCTGCACGGCCGCGACCGCGACAGATACTGGCCGCGGCCGCCATCGGCGTTGCGGCGGCGCTGCTGATCCTTAGGTGGACGGCGCCCGACGACGCCGCGACGATTACGGGCGACCGCGCGGGCGTCACGCCACCCCCTCTCCCGCCAAGGCCGGAACCCACGCCAATCGCGCCACTCCCGACTCAACTCAGCGAGGCGCTCGATCTGATGGCGGAGGGCCGGCTGCGCGAGGCTCAGCGCCTGATGCTGGACTTCAGTCACGGACCGGACGCCGACACACTGCCGCCCGAGCATCGCGAGACGATGACTGCAATGCTTGCCAGGCTCGCGAACGACCGGGTCCTGGCGGCCGCCGTGGAACTGGAAGGCGGCTTCGAGGACGCGGACCTGAGCCGCCTGCGCCTCACTCTGGGTTCCCTCACCCGCGAGCAGATGATCGCCCTGCGGCGCGATCCGCAAGCGGCTCGTCGCGTCGACGATGCGCGCCGGTTGGCAGCCGAGGTGGACGCGATCGAAGCCCGCCTCGGTAGTGACCGGCTGGCCGCACTGCGCCTGGCCCAGGACTTCCGGCGCCGCCATCCGCGCTTCGCCACGAGCCTCGCCTTCGAACGCCGAGCCGCCCTTGCGATCGACGAGACCGCCGGTCGATTGATCGCGGCGAATCGCCTCGACGAGGCCAGGGCACTGCTGCTGGAACTCAAGGTACTGCGCGGCGACCAGGCAAGCGAGAGCCCCCGGGTCGAGGCGAAGCTGGCAGCCATCGACGAGGTGTTCCAGCGGCGCAACGATCTCGAGGCCACGGTCCGGGAGATCGAGGTCCTGGGATGGGAGCGGCCGCACGAGGCGCTGGACCTCCTGGCCCGAATGGAGCGCACACCGGAAAACCGGGAGCGCTTCGCCCAGTTGGAGTCGACCCTGACCATGTTGATGGAAGACCTCGACGGGACTGGACCCGAGGTGGAGGTCCTGGTCCAGGGCCGACCGGAGGCGACACAGGGCGTGTACGAACGGGACGAGGACGTCGTCGCCCGCGTCCGTGCCAGTGACGACTACGAGGTCATCACGGTGCGCTTCTTCTGGCGCTGGTTCGACCAGGACGGCAGCGGCGAAGTCGTCGAGATCCCTCTCAGGCCAGCGACCGGGCCCGCCTCGACTGAGTCGACCAACACAGCGGACGCCGGGCCGGGCCGGGTCGAGCTGGAGGCCAGGATCACCGTCGCCGAGCACCAGGGCAGGAACCTGCAGTTCTGGGCCGAGGCGGTGGACCGCGGCGGACGCACGGCAAGAAGCGCCGAGCATGAGCTCGCACCGGAGAGGCGCGGCTTCCTGCGACGCCTCGGGCTGCGCCGGAACCGATGACTCCCGGCGCCGGAAACCCGGTTGGCGCGACTCGGGCCACGAACCTGTTGATTCCAGACCACTTAGCCGCGCCTTGGGCGCTGGTATGATGCCCCGCGTGTCCGACGGCAGCAGAACTGGAAACGGGGACCCCGAAACGCCGGGCGCCCTTGCCGGCATTCCCCAGCATCCGGTCGAGACGACGGACCGCGACTTCGTCGGCCTGGGCCTCGAACCGGCGGTTCTGGAAGTAGTCGAGCGGATCGGCTTCGAGCATCCGACACCGATCCAGGCCGCGGTGATCCCTGACGCCATCACCGGCACGGATCTGATCGGCCTGGCCGAAACCGGCTCCGGCAAGACGGCCGCCTTCGTGCTGCCGATTGTGCAGCGCCTGCGCCGCGGCACCGGCGTGCGCGCGCTGATCGTCTCGCCCACCCGGGAGATTGCCCTGCAGACCAAGGCCTTCCTGGATCTGTTCCGCGAGAGCCGTCTGCGCGTGAACTCCGCCTGCCTGATCGGCGGCGTGAAGATCGGTCCGCAATTCGACCAATTGCGGACCGACCCGGACGTGCTGGTCGTCACGCCGGGACGACTGCTGGATCACGTCGAGCGTGGCACGGCGAGTCTGGCCGGCGTCGAGGAACTCGTTTTGGACGAGGCCGATCACATGCTCGATCTCGGCTTCATGCCTCAGATTCAACGCATCGTGAGCCAGTTGCCCAGGCAGCGCCACACGATGCTCTTCTCCGCCACGATGCCGCCGCCGATCGAACGTCTGGCGAACCGTTACATGAAGGATCCGGTCCGCATCGACCTGTCGCCCAAGGGCGCCGCATCGGGGATCGAGCATCGCCTCTACCTCGTTGACGAGAGGGACAAGAAGCGCTGCGCCGTGGCCCTGCTCGACACGGTACCCGGCTCGACGCTCGTGTTCACCAAACGCCGATCCGACGCTGAGTGGCTCTGCCGGGTCCTGGAGCGCGGCGAGCACAGCGTCGCGCGCATCCACTCCGACCGCTCCCAAAGCCACCGGGTGGCGGCACTGGAGAGCTTCCGCGCCGGCCGACACCGCATCCTCGTCGCAACGAACATCGCGGCACGCGGCATCGACGTCCGGGGTATCGAGCACATCCTGAACTACGACCTTCCCGACACGCCCGAGGACTACATTCACCGGGCCGGCCGCACCGCCCGCGGCGCCGCGGAAGGCGTCGTTTCGTCGATTGGCACGTGGCTCGACAAGTCGCTGATCAGGCAGGTCGAGACCGCGCTCGGACACCCCCTGCCCCGCTGCGAGGTAGAGGGTGTGGCCGCCTACCGCGAGCTGCGTTCCCTCAAGGAAAGACGCAAGCGTTCGCCGTTGCGTCGATAGGGCCGACAGCCAGCAATACCCACCGGCCATGATCCCCATCCCGGACCTGCTCAACCGGGAGCCCTTCCTCGGCATCGACGAGAAGGCTCTCTCGGACCTGCTGGGTCTCGCCATTCTCGGTCGTGACATCGGCACCGAGTTCCATGACCTGATGGCGGAGGCGGAAGTCACGCCGGTGGCCACCTGGCGGCCCGAGTTCTTCGAAGAAGACCTGTTCGTCGTACGCCTGATCGAGGAGAGTTTCGAGCTGCGCATCGACGGGGTTCACTACCCGATCAACGAGCGCTTCCTCCGCCGCGCCCTGACCGCCACGCCGACCGATCTGGAAACGATCCGGTTCCGTCAGGAGGTGCTGCGCGAACTGGACGAGGACGAGAAGGTCCTCGCCGCCGCCGAACGCCTCTACCGCGAGTTGTTCGGCCTGCTCTCGCTTCACCGCATGCCCCGCTACCACAGCGTCCTGGATACCGCCTCCCACAACCTGGACATCCTCAAACAAAGCCGGTTGGTCATCGACCTGATGCACGACCTCTTCGGGACGGCCCGTTCGGGCCTCCGACGCCTGTACGACGGCGCCGTGGCGATCCGCGAAACCGAGGAGTACAAGACGCTGGCCGCCCTCCTCGACTACGAGAGCCGGCTTGCCGAACTGAACCTCGACATCACCCTCGGCGGCGACGGACGCATCCGCGGACTCGAGGTGCGGTCACTCGAGGAATGCCGTGACAATCCCTTCTGGACCCGGCCGATCAAGCGGCTCTGGAGCCGCGTGCGACTCGGCATCGGGGGCCACTCGATGAGCAACCGGGAACTTCTGAACCGGGTTGTCGAGCGGGTCTACGTGTCCCTGTCGCCCGCCCTGATTCCCCTCGTCCAGATGCTTGGCCAGCTCGAGCTCTACCTCGCCGCGCGGGCTCTGCGGGACCGCGCCGCGGAACGCGGCCTCACGATGTGCATTCCCGAGTTCCGGCCGGATCACGCCGGGGGCGCCGCGCTCGAGTGCGAGGACCTGTTCAATCCGCTGCTGCTCACCCAGGAGCAGGCACCCGTGCCCACCTCGGTGAGAACGGCGGGCAGCGTGCCGATCACCGTCGTCACCGGACCGAACTCGGGTGGCAAGACAAGGTTGATCCAGGCCATCGCGCTGACTCAACTACTGGGTCAGTCCGGACTCTACGCACCCTGCAGCCGCGCCCGGCTACGGGTCCAGCAGGGTCTGTTCGTGTCCCTGATCGAGCGCGAGAGCGCGGATCAGGTCGAGGGCCGCCTGGGGCGTGAACTCGTCCGGATCAGGACGCTGTTCGAGGAGATGGAGCACGGCTCGATGGTGGTCCTGGACGAACTGTGCTCAGGCACCAACCCTTCGGAGGGCATCGAGGTCTTCACCCTGGTGCTCCAGCTCCTCCGGCGGGTCGAGCCGGTCGCCTATGTCACGACCCACTTCCTGGACCATGCCCGCGCCCTCCAGGAGAACCACACCGAGCTGGGTCTCGAGTTCCTCCAGGTACAACTCGACCCCGACCGCCGAAGCACCTATCAGTTTGTCGACGGCGTGGCGCGCACGTCCCTGGCCGCGCTTACCGCCGAGCGGCTCGGCGTCACCTTCGAGAACCTGTCGGCGGCCGTCGACGGGCGGCAGGCGAAGGCGGGCTAGGCGCCGGCCTCAGGAACTGGGTGCGCCGGCCTACTGGCCGGCATTCGGCGCCTGGTACCCGTTGCCTGGGCGCCGGCCTCAGTACGGGACGCCGGTCGCCCGGCAAACGAAGCGCATCAGCGGGGATGCGGCCCCGCAGAGACCCGTGAACTCGTCGAGGAAACCGCGGCCGAGCAGCCGGCTCTGGTTCAAGGTGGCCACGGCCATGAACGACTTGCGCTTGATGTCGTCGATCCGCGGGTGCGCGGCGTCGAATCCGCGCGGCGCCCGTTTCAGGCTCTCACCACCGAGTTGCAGCGAGTCGCCGAGCCCGGGGTCGACGGTCACCTCCCGCCAGCCCTCGCCATCGGCCACGATCTGCTGCCGGATCGCCCGTAGCGCCTCCGGATGGGGTCGCCACATCCCCCCGCCCATGAACACGTTGCCGGGCGCTATGTGGAGATAGAAGCCCGGCGCATGGGCGTCCTTGTGCTGCTTGTGGCGGAAGTGAATGCCCACCTGGGTCTTGTAGGGACTCTTGTCGCGCGAGAACCGGACATCGCGGTGGATCCGGAAGAGCGACCCGCCGACCTTCTTCGGCACCGCGTCGAAGTGCTTCGACACCTCGTCGATCCTGGTACCGAAGTCGCTGATGAACTGGAGCGCAGGCTCCCGGACCGTGTCCTCGTAGCGCTCGCTGTTCGCCTTGAACCAGTCGCGATCGTTGTTCTCCGCGAGGTCGCGCAGAAAGGCGAAGGTCTGGCGCGAGAACGGGTTCTTCCATTGATCCATCTGTTGCTCCGTAGGGGCTCGTCCTCGTGGTTCCGGCGAAGGGCGACCTGCCGGCGCGAAGTGTATTCTCCAAACCACTCAAACCAGGAGGCCCACATTGGACATCTTCGTCGCCGAACTGGTCGGCACCGCGCTATTGATCATCCTCGGCGATGGCGTGGTCGCCAACGTCGTCCTCGCCCGCACCAAGGGCAACGACAGCGGCTGGATCGTCATCGCGACGGGCTGGGGTCTGGCCGTCGCACTCGCGGTCTACTGCGTCGGCCGGATCAGCGGCGCTCACATCAACCCGGCGGTGAGCGCCGGGTTGTGGGCCATCGGCGAACTCGAAGCCGCCCTGCTGCCGACCTACATCGGCGCTCAGATGCTCGGCGCCTTCCTCGGCGCGGTCGTCGTCTGGCTCACCTACCGTCCGCACTGGAGCGCCACCGCCGACCAGGCGGCCAAGCTGGGCGTGTTCTGCACGGCGCCGGAGATCCCCGGGCGCCGCGGCGCGAACTTCACTACCGAGGTGGTAGGCACCGCGGTGCTGGTGTTCGGCGTGCTCGCGATCGCCGCCAACGCCTCCGAACTCAGCGGCGGCGGAATCGACCTCTCGGCCGTCTTCGCCACCGGCATCAACCCGCTGCTGGTCGGCTTCCTGGTCTGGGGGATCGGCCTTGGTTTGGGCGGCCCCACGGGCTACGCGATCAACCCGGCCCGCGACCTCGGACCGCGGATCGCTCACGCCGTGCTGCCGATCCCCGGCAAGGGCGGCTCCGACTGGGGCTACGCGTGGGTACCGATCCTGGGTCCGCTGACCGGCGGCGTCCTCGGCGCCCTGGCTTTCCAGGGTCTCGGCTGGTAGATCGGCGAACATGAGCTACATCCTCGCCCTGGACCAGGGCACCACCTCCAGCCGCACCATCCTGTTCGAGCGCCGGGGAAACGCCGCGGCCTCCGCCCAGGAAGAGTTCCCGCAGCTCTACCCCTCCCCCGGCCATGTCGAGCACGACCCCGAGGCGATCTGGAGCACCCAACTCGCCACGGCGCGCGCCGCCATCAGCAAGGCCGGTGCGGAAGCCTCGGACCTCGAAGCGATCGGCATCGCCAACCAGCGCGAGACCGTCGTGCTCTGGGAGCGCGACAGCGGCAGGCCGGTCGCCAACGCGATCGTCTGGCAGAGCCGCATCACCGCGCCGCTCTGCGAGCAGCTCAAGGAACAGGGCCGCGAGGAGCTGTTCCGCGCCAGAACGGGCCTCGTGCTCGACCCCTACTTCTCCGGCACCAAGATCGCCCACCTGCTGGACGAGCACGACCTGCACGCGCGGGCGGCGCGGGGCGAGATCCTGGCCGGCACGATCGACAGCTTCCTGCTCTGGCGACTGACCGGCGGCGAGGTCCACGCCACGGATGCGAGCAACGCCTCCCGCACCCTGCTCTTCGACATCCACAAGCTCGACTGGGACGACGAGTTGCTCGAGATTCTGCGCGTGCCGCGGGCCATGCTGCCCGAAGTCCGGGACTCGAGCGGCGACTTCGGTCACACGGAGGAGAGCCTGTTCGGTCGGCGGATCCCGATCGCCGGCATCGCGGGCGACCAGCAGGCGGCGACCTTCGGGCAGGCCTGCTTTGAACCCGGAGCGTGCAAGAACACCTACGGCACCGGCTGCTTCATCCTGATGAACACGGGCAGCCAGGCAGTGGCCTCCGACAACGGTCTGCTCTCCACCGTCGGCTGGATGCTCGACGGGCAGCCCACGTACTGTCTCGAGGGCTCGGTCTTCGTCGGCGGCGCGGCGGTCCAGTGGTTGCGGGACGGCCTCGGCCTGATCGAGAGTTCCGAGGAGATCGAGAAGCTCGCCGCGAGCGAGGAGGACAGCGGCGGCGTCTACCTGGTGCCCGCCTTCGTCGGCCTCGGCGCGCCTTACTGGGATCCCTACGCGAGGGGCCTCCTGATCGGCCTGGAGCGGTCCACCACTGCCGGCCATGTGGCCCGGGCCACAGTCGAATCGATGGCGTATCAGAGCCTCGATGTCGTCCGCGCGATGGAAGCCGACGCTGGCGCCAGCATGACCGGTCTGCGGGTCGACGGAGGCGCGGCGGTCAACAACGCACTGATGCAGTTCCAGGCCGACCTGCTGGGTACGGGGGTCCAGCGGCCGGTGGTCGGCGAAACGACGGCGCTGGGCGCCGCCTACCTGGCCGGCCTGGCGGTCGGCTTCTGGGCCGACCAGGACGACGTGACGAGGAACTGGGCCCTCGACCGCCAGTTCGAACCGCACTCCACGCCGGCCGAGCGCGAACGCCTCGCCGCGGGCTGGCAACGGGCGGTCGAGAGGTCGCGGGGCTGGGCCGAGCCGTAGCTGCGGTACGCTCTCGCTCTTTCGACAATCCCGGACCGGCTTCGTCGCGCGCAGCACCCGGCGGCGCCACAAGAGCACCAAACAAGCACCCGGAGAACCTCATGACCGATGTAGCCGCCCGCCCCCGCCTCACCGTCGACATCGAAGCCGGCGTCGCCGACGTCCGTCTCGACCGCGCCGACAAGATGAACGCGCTGGACAACGCGATGTTCGACGGTCTGGCCGCCACCGCCCGCGAACTTGCCGACGATTCCTCGGTGCGCGCGGTCGTGCTCTCCGGCAACGGCCGCGCTTTCTGCGCCGGCCTCGACTTCGGAAGCTTCCGCGCGATGCAGCAGAGCGGCGACAGCGACTCCTCGACGCGTGAGCTGGTCCAGCGGACCGACGAGAACCCCGCCAACCGGGCTCAGTTCGCGGCCTGGGGCTGGCATGCGATGCCCGTTCCCGTGATCGCCGCGGTCCACGGCGTGGCCTACGGCGGCGGCTTCCAGATCGCGCTCGGCGCCGACCTGCGCATCGTCCACCCGGAAGCCAGACTCTCCGTGCGCGAGATCGTCTGGGGTCTGATCCCCGACATGGCCGGCCCGCAGTTGCTGCAGCACGTCGTGCGGTCCGACATCGCCAAGGAGCTGACCTTCACGGGCCGGGTAATCAGCGGCGTCGAGGCCGCCGAGCTCGGTCTCGTCACCCGACTGTCCGAAGAGCCGCTCGACGACGCCCTTGCCCTCGCGCGGGAGATCGCCGCCAACTCGCCGCACGCGATCCGTGCCGCCAAGCAGGTCCTCGACACCGCAAGGACGGCCGACGTCCGCGAGGGGCTCGAGACGGAGGAACGGCTACAGGTCAGCCTGATCGGCTCGCCCAATCAGGTCGAGGCCGTGACCGCGAACATGGAGAAGCGGGCGCCGAACTTCGCCGACGTCGACTGACGCGTGGGCTACTCCAGGTGCCAGCCGTGGTCGGGCTGGAGCAGCGCCCGCTGCGAGTCGAACGGCTCATCCCGATCATCGAACTCGACCCGCGTGTAGGTGCCGTCCGGTTCCAGGCGACGGCAGTTCGCCGTGTCGACCAGGTGGGGCGCCAGGATGTCGCGCAGAGCGGCCCGGCGCAGATCCTCATCGAGAATCGGACACAGCAACTCGACCCGGCCGTTCAGGTTGCGCGGCATCATGTCCGCGCTGCCGGTGAACAACTCCTCGTCGCCACCGTTGCGGAAGTAGTAGAGGCGCGAGTGCTCCAGGAACCGCCCAACGACCGAGGTCACGGAGATGTTCTCGGACAGGCCCGGCACACGGGGTCTCAAACAGCAGATTCCGCGCACCTGGAGGAGGACCTCGACGCCGGCCTGTGACGCGCGGTAGAGCGCGTCGATGCACTCCCGGTCGACGAGCGAGTTCATCTTGAAGATCAGACGGCCGCCGCCATCGCGCCGATGGCAGTCGATCTCCCGGTCGATCCGCCGGATCAGCTCCGGCCGCATCTGCACCGGCGCGACCAGCAGCCGGCTGTAGCTCTCTTCGCGGGCATAGCCGGTGATCGAGTTGAACAGCTTGCCGACGTCAGATGCGATCTCGGCGTCGTCGGTCAGCAGGCCGATGTCCGTGTAGATGCGCGCCGTGACCGGGTTGTAGTTGCCAGTTGCGAGGTGCACGTACGAGTGCAGCTTGCCCGCCTCGCGGCGCAGGACGAGACACATCTTGGCGTGCGTCTTCAATCCCATCACGCCGTAGACCACGTGGACGCCGGCAGCTTCCAGCGCCCGCGCCCAGCCGATGTTGTACTCCTCGTCGAAGCGAGCCTTCAACTCGACCAGGACCGAGACCTGCTTGCCCTTGGCGCGCGCTTCCATCAGCGCCTCGACCACGGGCGAGTTGGCCCCGACGCGGTAGAGCGTCTGCTTGATCGCGATCACGTCCGGGTCGGCGGCCGCCTCGCGCAGCAGCCGCACCACCGGCGAGAAGCTGTCGTACGGGTGGTACAGCAGGTGGTCCCGCCGGCGGATCGACTGGAACAGAGGTTCGTCGCTACGCAGCGCCGGGTGACGGACAGGCCGGATGGGTGCGTCCCGCAGTTCGGGCCGGTCGAGGAAGGCGATCTCACTCAGATCGGCGAGCCCCAGGGGCGACGGCAACGTGTCGACCTGGAATGGCGCCAGCCCGAGGTTGCCCACGAGGATGGAGCGGATCTTCTTGGGCATGTCCTCCCGCACCTCGAGCCGCACGACCGAACCGAAGTGCCGCTGGCCGACGACCTCCACGATCGCGGTCAGCAGATCGTCCGCTTCATCGTCCTCGATCTCCATGTCGGCATCGCGCGTGACGCGGAACGTGTACGCCGCGGCGACCTCCAAGCCCGGAAACAGCAGGTCGAGATTGGCCGCGATCAGCTCCTCGATCCACACGAACTTGCCGCGCGCCGCATCGTCCAGGCCGAGTTCGTCCCTGCCACCGCCAGGCGCGCGAACCAGCCGCGGCAGGAGTGTCGGCACCTTGACGCGGGCGAAGCGCTGCCCCTGGTTCCCGTCGTCGATCACCACCGCCAGGTTCAGGCTCAGGTTGGAGACGTGGGGGAAGGGATGGCTCGGATCGAAGGCGAGCGGCGTCAGGACCGGGAAGATCTCGCGCTTGAAGTAAGCACGCAGCTTGCGCTTCTTCTTCACGGAAAGGTCGTCGTGGGAAACGATCTCGATCCCGGCGTCCCGAAGCTTCGGCAGCAGATCGTCGTGCCAGCAGCCATAGACGAGTTCCCGCTCGGCCTTCAGGTGCGAACGGATACCGGCCAACTGCTCGGACGGCGTCATGCCGTCAGGCGGCGCCTCCAGCGCGCCCCGTTCGAGCTGCCGCACCAGGCCGGCGACGCGGACCATGAAGAACTCGTCCAGGTTACTGCCGTAGATCGACAGGAACTTGACCCGCTCAAGCAGGGGATGCCGGGGATCGCGTGCCTCTTCCTGAACCCGGCTGTTGAACTGCAGCCAACTCAGTTCACGGTTGATGTAGTGCTCGGGCAAGCCCGGTTCAAGTACGGGCGGCTCGACTCCGGCCTCCGGCTCCGGTTCGGGTTCCACGTCGGCAGGCGCTGGAACCGCCGCCAGGGCCGGCTCGATCAGATCTGCAGCGGCTGAGAACTCTGGATTCGCCATGGTAACCGCTGATTCTACACCGCTTCCGGCTCCGCCGCAGCGGCCGGCGGGCCTGGGCGCGTACCGTGCTCCGAAGGCGGCGCGCTACTCGGCGCGCCGCCGAACCACGACGAAAGTCACGTCGTCGGCGGGAACTCCACCCGGCGAGAGCTCTTCGACCCAGCGTTCGAACTCCGCTACCGCCTCCGCCGCGGGCCGCTGGCCAACCTCGCGCCAGCGAGCGGCGACGGCCGGATAGCTCACCGGCTCGCCACCGGCGTCCAGCATCTCGGGCAGGCCGTCGCTCAGCAGAAGCGCCGCGTCGCCGGGATCGAGCCGGACTCGATGTCCCTGGTACGAAGCGTGGGCCATCGTGCCGAGGGGCACGCCGGAACTCATGATCTCCTCGACCTCACCGGACGGAAAGCGACTGACGAGCACCGGCGGCATGCCGGCGGAGGCGAGGTCGAGCACTCCTTCGTGATAGCGCGCCAGGACCAGCGCCATCGCCCGCCGGCCAAGGTTCATCGACCGGATCGTCGCCGTCGCGTGGGACAGGAACGCCGGCAGGTCGAGGCCCAGGTCCGCGGAGGCAAGCAGCGTCTTGACCACCGTGACCATCGTGCCGGCACGCGCACCGTGCCCGGTTGCGTCGCCCACCGCGATGATCAGGGAGCCGTCGTGCCGGGACCTGAAGTCGTAGTAGTCGCCTCCGACCTCCGAGGCCGTGCGCAGGAACACCGCGATCTCGAGGTCGGGATGCTCCGGCAGCATCCCGGGCAGCAACGAGAGCTGGAAGCGCCGCGCCTCCTCCAGCTCCACCGTCTGCCGCTCGTTCTCCGCTTCCAGCAGCCGGCGGTCAACCTCCTCCTGCCGGCGCAGGCGTTCCTGTTCCAGCAACTGCCGCCGGTTCTTCTCCTGGTCGCGGGCCATGCGATTGAACGCCTCGCCCAGCTTGCCCACCTCGTCGCGACCGCCCAGGCGCGCCCGGGCGCCGGCGTCGCCCCGGCCCAGCCGGTCGACCTGCCTGGTCAGGTGGCTGAGCCGCCGCGTGAGGCGGTTGGCCAGCGGAGCCGCGGCCAGGAGCGACAGGCTCATCAAGCCGACGCCGACCCCGAAGTTCCGCAGCGATACGTTGCGCATCTCCGCCAGAGAGGGGCCGATCGGACGCACGATGCCGTAGACGAGGTCGCCCTCGGCCGCGGCCTGGGTCACCACCACCCAGTCGCTCATCGCCCGCCACAGGTCCTCGTCTCCAGCAACGAGGGCCTCGGGAAGCGGCTGTCCGTTCGGGCCCCGCACTCCACCCAGCAGTTCCAGATCCTCCGGTTGCGAGGTGTAGATCTCGCCGTCCGCGTCGATCGCGAACGGCACCGCGCCACCGGTCCGGGGAATCCGGCTCAGCACGGTTTGCATCAACCTCTCGGGCCGGATGCCGGCGTGCAACTCTCCAACCACGCTACCGTCCCGGCGAACGGGAGTCGACACCGGACCACCGAAGATGCGGGCCATGCGATCCCGCGCCCGGCGAACCCACTCCGGTTCCGGCCGGATGTCGAGCTCCCCGGTTCCATCCGTCATTTCCGGCCGCTCCGAGCGGTCGAAGCGCGACCACAAACGTCGGCCTGCCCTCCTCTGCCGGCCCGGGTCGCCGGAAGCGGCGGCGCCAAGCTCGCCCGGAGGAACCACTCCATCGGGCCCCGGCGCCTCGGCGGGCACGAACTCGAGCACTTCGACGAAGTCCGCCCCATCGCCGAGGTTGCCGAAGAGAAAGTCGCGGAGCGCTTCAGGGTCGGCGTACTGGGGGTCGTCGAAGGGCAGCGCCGTGCCGAGCCTGCCAACGTAGTCGTGCAGATCCTCGCGGGTCCGCCGAAGCCCTACCGAAATCTGCCTGGCGACGTCCAGCGTCTCGGCCTGCACCGCGACGCGGAACGCGTTGGCCGACGAGACGTACGAGTAGCCCACGATGCCGGCCAGCGGCAGGACCGCCAGCACCAGGAAGGCGAGGATGAGTTGGCTGCGCAGCTTCATCGTCTACTTCTAACAGGAGCTTGCGCGGCAGAAACTGGGTGCGCCGGCGTCCCCGCCGGCATCCGGCGCGAAGCGCCGGCCTCTGGCCTTCTGCCGCGCATAGCTCGTTCAACCAGATCCAGGTCCGCCGTCTTCCCGATCGGGCTCCACCCTGATCGTCGGCTGCCTCACCAACCCGCCATCCTTCCGCCGGCCTACCAACGAACTGACCACGCCGTGAAGCGCCCGCACCTCGTGCTCCCTGAGTTCGGCACGGTGCAGGATACTCCGCAGGTTGCGGACCATGATCCCCCGCTTCTCCGTCACGCGCAGAAACCCGGAAGCGTCGAGTTCCTGCTCCAGGTGCTCGAAGAGGTTGACGAGCTGCGCCGCGGTAGCAAGCGGCGTCGTCGACTTCGGACCGCCGGCCGGCGCCGCGTCACCCGCCGCGGCCTCGAACCAGGCATGGGCGACCAGCAAGACCGCCTGCGCCAGGTTGAGCGACGAGTAGGCCGGGTTGAGCGGAACATGAACGATGTGCGACGCCAGGGCGACGTCGTCGTTGTCGAGGCCGGTCCGCTCGGGGCCGAACAGCACGCCGGAACGCAGCCCCTGGGCGGCGCGGCCTCGCATCCGGGTCGCCAGCTCCCGCGGTCCGATCGCCGGCTTGAGCAGGTCACGGCGGCGCGCGGTCGTGGCGTAGACGCGGTGAAGGTCGGCGACGGCCTCCGCGGTGGTCCCGAATACCGCTGCCCGGTCGACGATCTCGCGGGAAGCCCCGGTCGCCATCGCCTGTGCGCGCTCGTTTGGCCAGCCGTCGCGCGGCGCCACCAAGCGCAGCTCGACGAGCCCGCAGTTCAGCATCGCCCGTGCCGCCGCACCGATGTTCTCACCCATCTGAGGGCCCACCAGGACGAACACCGGTTGCGTCGAAGGCGCAGTGTCTCCCGATGGCTCGCCGGCAACCGCCCCGACACCTTCCGTCCTCGTTCCTCGATCAGCCATCGCGTCCTCACCGCGTAGGCTACACAGGTGACTGCCGCGACCCTGGGCGACCGACTGCCCGAAATCCAGGAGACGATCTCTCCCGACGACATCCTGGAACGGTTCCTGGACTGGGTCGCCGGGCTCGACTTCGAGCTCTTCCCACCGCAGGAGGAGGCGCTGCTCGAACTGATCGCCGGCCGCCACGTGGTCCTCGACACGCCCACCGGGTCCGGCAAGTCGCTCGTCGCGATGGGCCTTCTGTTCAAGGGCCTGTGCGAAGGCCGGAGGAGCTTCTACACGGCGCCGGTCAAGGCCCTCGCTTCGGAGCAGTTCTTCCGCATGTGCGACGACTTCGGCGCCGAGCGGGTCGGCATGCTGACCGGCGACGCGAGCATCAACCCGAAAGCGCCGATCGTCTGCTGCACCGCCGAGGTGCTCGCCAACATGGCCCTCCGCCGAGGCGCGACGCTGCCGGTCGACTACGTGGTGATGGACGAATTCCATTACTACTCGGACCCGGAACGCGGCGTCTCGTGGCAGGTACCCCTGATCACGCTCCCCGCCACGACCTTCCTGTTGATGTCGGCGACGCTGGGCAACATGGCGCCGATCAGCGAGGCTCTGGAGCGGGCCACTCAGCGGCCGGTCGCCCTGGTCAGCAGCCGGAGCCGCCCGGTGCCCCTCGAGTACGAGTACCGCGAGACACCCCTGGGGACGACGATCGACGAACTCGTCGCCGACGGCAGGGCGCCGATCTACGTCGTCAACTTCACCCAGCGCGACTGCGCCCGGCTCGCCCAGAGCCTGACCAGTCTGAGGCTCTGCACGCGGGACGAGAAGAAGGCGATCTTCGAGGCCGTCGGGGATTTCCGCTTCGACACCGCCTACGGCAAGCAGGTGCGGCGGTTCCTGAGCTTCGGGATCGGCGTTCACCACGCCGGGCTGCTGCCGAAGTACCGGCTGTTGGTCGAGAAGCTCGCCCAACTCGGACTGCTCAAGGTCATTGCCGGCACGGACACTCTGGGAGTCGGCGTCAACGTGCCGATCCGCACCGTGCTCTTCAGCCAGCTCAGCAAGTACGACGGCCAGGACGTGGCGATCCTCAAGGTCCGGGACTTCCAGCAGATCGCCGGGCGCGCCGGCCGCAAGGGGTTCGACGAGCAGGGCTGGGTCGTGTGCCAGGCGCCGGAGCACGAGATCGACAACCAGCGCCGCCGGATGAAAGCCCAGGCCACGCCTCGCGGCAGGAGCCGCAGGCAGTTCCGCAAGCGACCGCCGCCGCGTGGGTTCGTACCCTGGGACGAACCCACGTTCCGCCGCCTGATCCACAGTCCGCCGGAAACGCTCGAATCACGCTTCCGCCTCAGTCACGGCATGGTCTTCGACCTGATCCAGGCCGACGAGCCGGCCGGGAACGGCGAGTCCCGCCAGAACTTCACCTCGATCCGGCGGTTGATCGCCGCCTGCCACGAGAGACCGGCCCGAAAGAAACGCCTCCTCGGCCAGTCGGCGGAACTCGTCCGGTCGCTGCACCGCGGCCGGATCCTGAGCATGGCGCGATCGAAGGGCGACGGCTACCGGATCGTGGCCGACCGGGACCTGCAGCTCGAGTTCTCGATGCACCAGAACCTGTCGCTCTACCTGGTCTCGACCCTCGAGTTGCTCGACCCGGAGGATCCCGACTACGCCCTGGATCTGCTCAGCCTGGTCGAGGCGATCCTCGAGAACCCCGAGATCGTGCTCCGCCAGCAGGCTCGGAAACTGCGCGACGAACTGGCCGCCAGACTCAAGGCCCGGAGGGTGCCGTTCGAGGAACGGATGGAGCGGCTCCGTGAGGTCACGCATCCCAGACCGCTCATCGAGCTCATCGAGCCGACGTTCGAGGAGTTCCGCCGCTCCCACCCCTGGGTCCGCGGCGACTCGATCCGGCCGAAGCGGGTCGGCCGGGAGGTGTACGAGGACTTCCTGAGCTTCGGCGAGTTCATCGGCCGCTACCGTCTGCAGCGCTCCGAGGGACTCGTGCTCCGCTACCTGAGCCGGCTGTTCAAGGTCCTGAGCCGCGGTGTGCCGGACCGGTTCAAGACGGAGGCCGTGTTCGACCAGATCGGCTACTTCCACTCCCTGCTCAACCGGGTCGACAGCAGCCTGCTGAACGAGTGGGAGCGGCTGTGGTCACTCGAGGCGGCCGTCGACGGGCCGGGCGTGCTCACCGGCTCCGCTCAACCCCCAACTTCGGACACCACTCCTCGACCGGGCAGCGCGAGCACCACGGGCTGACCGGCACGCAGAGCTTCTGGCCGAAACTGACCAGCGTCTTGTTCAGGTCGATCCACTGACTCCGCGGGAGCTTCGCGCGCAGGGCCATCTCCGTTTCCAGCGGATTGCGGGTGTCCACGTAGCCCCACAGGTTCGTGATCCGGTGGACGTGGGTGTCGACGCAGATGCCGGGTCGCCGGAAGCCCTCCGTGACGACGAGGTTCGCGGTCTTGCGCCCGACGCCGGGCAACTCGACCAGCTCCTCCACCGTCCGCGGCACTTCGCCGCCGAACCGATCGAGCAGCACGCCCATCGCAAGCCGGAGGTTCTTCGCCTTCGTGCGGTAGAAGCCGACCGGGAAGATGAGCCGTTCGATCTCGGCAGCCGGCAGGGCCCCGATCTCCTCCGGGGTCGAAGCCGCGTCGAACAACCTCCGCGTCGCGGCCGCGGTCGCCTCGTCCTTCGTTCGCGCGCTCAGGATCGTCGACACGAGCACCTTGAACGGGTCGCGTTCCGTTTCCGCGATCAGGGTCACGATCGGGAGCCGGGCGCCGTGCAGGCGCCGCCGGATGCGGCGCAGCATCGCCGCCAGACGGCGGTTCGATGGCGGCGTCGGCGGAGCGGGCACGGCGAAGCGAGAATAGCGCTGCCGGTCACGGCGTTACCCTTGACCAACCGCTGCTACCTGAGCCCATGCCGTTCCCTGCATCTGCCGTTGCTACGTTGAAGCGATGAAGATCGCGGTGAGCGGCGGCTCGGGGCTGATCGGCAGCGCTCTGACCCGGACTCTGGAGGGGTCGGGCCACGACTGCCGCCAACTCGTGCGGCGCGCGCCCCGGAACGCCGGCGAACTGGAGTGGCGTCCCGAACGCGGCCTGGCCGAACCTGCCGCCGCCGAAGGACTCGACGCCGTCGTCCACCTGGCCGGCGAGAGCGTCGCCGGCGGCCGCTGGACGGCCGCCAAGCGCCATCGGATTCGGTCCTCCCGCGCACCGGCGACCCTCCGGCTGGTGCAGTCCCTGAGCGCTCTCGAGCGGCCCCCGCGCGTGTTCGTCTGCGCCTCCGCGGTCGGCTACTACGGCGACCGGGGCGATGAGCCGCTCGATGAGGATTCCCCCGCCGGCGGCGGATTCCTGGCCTCCGTCTGCCGCGACTGGGAGGCCGCGGCGGCGACCGCGGCGACGACTTGCGAACGGGTCGTGATGCTCCGCTTCGGCGTCGTGCTCTCCGCGGCCGGCGGCGCCCTGCCCCGGATCCTGAAGCCCTTCCGCTTCGGACTCGGCGGCCGCCTCGGATCGGGCCGTCAGTACTTCCCGTGGATTCACCTGGAGGACGCGGCAGGCGCGATCCGCCATCTGCTCGACCACGGCGAGGGGCCCGTCAATCTCACCGCGCCGGAACAGGTGACGAACGCGGACCTCACCCGATCGCTGGCCAAACTCCTTCACCGGCCGGCACTGTTGCCGGCGCCGGCTCCGGCGCTCGTCGCGGTCTTCGGCGACATGGCGCGCGAGGCGCTGCTGGCCAGCGCCCGCGCGGTCCCGGCGCGCCTCCTGGGCAGCGGTTTCACGTACCGCTACCCGACTCTCGACGCGGCGCTCCACCGCGAACTGTCGCCGTTCGGCGCCGCGCCGAAGTAGCGCCTTCCGCCCGCGCCGGGAGTGCCACCACGGGTAGTGCGTCAGTTTGAAATGCCGTCACGGCTTCGCTAGCCTCCACCGACTTTATCGGCTGCAACCGGCGGGGAGGACGAGATGGACGACGGAACCGAATGGACCGAGGCTTGCCGGCGCTGGACCGCTAAGGCCGTGATGGAGAAGATGCGGCTTCTCGCGACCGAAGCCGTGACGGCGAGAGACACTCCTCCAGCCACCGGCCGGGAGTCGTCGGATCAGCCGTACGTCAGCCGAGAGCTGGTCGACTCGGGGACAGGGTCAGTGTTCGTGCTCGAGTTCCAAGCTCGCAGCATGTTAGGCCGCCGCAACACGGAGATTCACTTCGAATCTGTTAGCAGCGACGATGGGACACTTGGAGTCCCCAACTGCATAGTCGTCAGCACGTCGTCGTCAGTCGGGTACGGCAACGAGCGAATCGTGACCAAGAAGCTGGCCCGTCTAGCCTTTGACTGCCGGACCGATACGCCGTGCCTTCTGGTCGAGCAAGATACCGACGGTCGTCAGATGGCCGATGGTCGACGCCAAGTCACGGTCGAAGAGTTCGTCCGCGAGGTCCTACTGCCCGTTCTGTTCCCAGCTCTCGTGTCGGTCGATCACTCGCGCGACCAGACGACCCTTGGGCGTCAGCAGCGAACGGACGGTCTCTAGCCGGGAATCTCTGGCTCCTTCGGGGGATTCCCCTACACGAGGCACGGCGGGACCCTCAAACGGCAGCTAGTCGGATAGAGTTCTCGGTTCGCTACACTGCCGTCAGGCGTCCGTGGCACACTCCAAGAAGAACCCCGATCGACGGAGACCGACATGAATCGACCGCTGTGGCGTCGAGGCGAGAGGCCGTAGCCCGTGCGCTGTTTCGCCATCATCATCCCCCCCGACAGTTCGGTGGACCAGGGGAAGGTGGAGGAGATCTATGAGAAGCACATCAAGTTCTTCGACGGTGCGTGGTTCGTAGCAACGGGAAACGACACGACAGCAGATTCGGTACGGTCGGCACTCGAAATCGGCAAGGGGCCGGGGATGTCAGGCGTCGTTGTCCTGATGGACGATCCTGTCGGCTTCGCCCGTAAAGATGTCGCCGACGCCTTGATCGAATGGAAGAACACGGTTTGAACGCCGATGTGTTCGACATCGCGAGCGGCAAGAAGATCCCTCCTCGGGATCTCAGTGGCGAGCCACCCGGAGAGCCTCCCGACAACGGCGGAGCCGATCTTGGCGAGAGGGTCACGGCGCTCGAGGTCGAGCAACGCCACCTAGCGTCGAAGGCCGACATTGAGGGACTCAAGTCGTGGCTCTCCGACAAGCTCGAAGCCAACCAACACTGGTTCACTGATCGCCTCGAGAGTCAACAACGGTGGTTCACCGAGAAGTTGTTGGCGATCCCTTGGAGGTTCGCCGGTTTCATCTTGAGCGGCATGGCCCTGCTACTGACCATCTTCGGGTTCGTCATCCGGTTTCTGCTGACACCCGCTAGTCCCTCTGGCTAGATCGCGCGTCGGTACTTCTTCGGCCGGTTGGGCTTCGGCGCCATGTGGTTGACGATCTCGACCAGGTAGCGGAGCGACTGCGGACGGCGCTCGAGGCCCGCCACCATCGCGGGCGTGCAGTCGTGCAGCGACCCGTGGGGCCGGACGAAGTTGTAGTAGTGGAACCAGAGCGCCAACATGGCGGCGTGCTTCTCGAGCCGCTTCGAGAACCCGTTGGTGCGCCGGATGAACCGCCGCATCCCCATCCGCATCGTGAGGTTCTGGCGCTCCACGTGGGCGGTGCCGCCTCCCTTGTGCCGCGCGTGTTGGGCGTTGGAGCCGTAGACCCACTGCACGGCCTCGTTGTAGCTCGGTAGCGCGTCGGTGACGAGCAGCGGCGGCTCCTTGAGGCGCCGCGACAGGTCGACCATGAACTGGATCGCCGAGTCGCTGTCGCGGCCGCCAGAGAGCAGGTACGAGACGATCAGCTTGCTCTCGCGGTCGAGCGCCGTCCAGGTCCAGACGTTGCCCGCCACCCGCGGGGCGTCTTGCGCGTCCCCGAGGTTCTTCTGCTTCGCGTAGACGTACGACCAGATCTCGTCGCACTCCACCGTCCGCTCGCCCTCTCGATTCCTTGGACGCGTTCGTGGTGGTGTGCCGCTGCGGCGTTCCCGGCATCGCGGAGCAGCTTCGCGACCGTGTTCAGCGCCACGTCGGTCGCCCGCGCGGTTCCGCGCATCGACATCCCCTCGACGAGCAAGCCGAGTATCTGCACTCGCTTCGCTGTGGGGAGTCGATTCATCGGTCAAGTAGATGGCGGCAGTAGTCCTGGTTGTGGGGCAGGGGCTTCGGCGGATGTGCTCGGCTCGGACTCGCGCCATTCCGACAGATGCCACTTCTTTCCCTCGGAGTAGAACTCCGGCGACCTCGACAGAGCGGCCGACACGGCTCCCTTCGAGACATCTTCGAGTCCCGCGACGCTCCGTGCTGCTTTGTGGACGGCTGTCAGACCGTGCGGTCCCTGCTCGCGCAAGAACGGCTTGGCTGCGGCACACACCTGTGGCTCCAGCGAATCCGAGTTCGTCCGTCGTTTCGCGGACTTCGGCGGCTGCGGCTGTGCCTGTGGCAACACCCGCGAAGCAACTGCCGCCCGTTCGGCTTCCAGCGTCTCGAGTACACCTTCCAGTGCCTCGAGATACTGCCGACGTGCCTTCGCCAGTTTCTTCAACGCGGCATCGTGTTCGTCAATCATCGTTTGACTCCCGCTAGGTTGCTGTGTTAGACCAGACAATGGAAAAAACGTGTGGGGGCCGGTTTCCCGGCCCCCTGCCCCTTTCACCGGGGCCAGTTCTTCTGGACATCGTTTTCTCCTACCTGCGGGGTCGGGCACTGTCGAATCATTGGGAGATGAGGCCAGCGCCCGACCCCGGTTTTGGTTACAAGTGGGCTATAACGTTTCCCCCGCTTCGTTGCAATAACGTTATCGCAGGTTGGGCCGCTTCGGTTGCAGGACGCACAGCCTGTTGTAATTACCGAACCGGTTCGTAGCGCGGCCCGATCCAACCCCACCAGCCGAGCGCCTTCATGCGGTTGCTGATGGTCGTCGCGTCTCCCCAGCGCTCCTGCTGGAGGTATCGGGCGTGAAGGTAGGCACCCGTGTCGAAGCACCGCTTCTGGGCGACCGGCCGCATCAGAGAACCGACACGACGGCCGAGCAGTCCATGAAGAGGGTGTGGAGTTCGGCGTCGCTCGGAGCCTTCGGGAGTACGGGTTCGGGCGACCTGTTGTTGCCAAGCGTCCGGCCCGCTTTGGCGCAGGCGAACGTCGCGGTGTCGTTCTTCGCGCTTCCGGCTAGGAAGTCCGTCCACTTCGACGGGCGGGAGACGATGCCCGCCACCTCGCGGGCGTCGCCGATGTACCGGAACTCGGCGCTCCGGCAGTTCAGTTCGATCCGCTCGTAGCTGGTGCCGTACGTCGGGCAGTCTTGGCGAGTCAGGACGCTGAGGCGCTGTTCGTCCAGTTCCGACAGTGAGACAAAGTAGTAGCGGCACGGATCGTTCTCGGAGCGACGAATCTCCGGCTGAGACACTTCTGGTCTCGCGGGTGGTTCCTTGGCGCGAGCCTCCTGCACTGGCTCCGGCGTTCCGCCCGCGAGGCGTAGCCGCTGTCCAACCTTGATCTGGTCGGCGTTCGCGAGGCGGTTCGCTCGAGCGAGCGCCGACACGGTGGTGCGGTGGCGGTCGGCGATTCCCGACAGCGTATCGCCTGGTCGGACGGTGTACGAACCGTCAGAACGGCCCGACGCTCGGTCGTTTCGGCCTAGCGAGCCGCCGCCGGACGGGGCGAGCGTGTTCGCCACCGCCACGAGCGCGAGACAGACCGCGAAGCCCACCGCGATGAGCGCGAGAACGAAGCCACAGCCTTGAAACCGGCCTTCTGTAGACACGACTCAAGGTCCTGCTGGCGCGAGCCTGACGAGTCCGATGAGGGCCAGCCATTCGACGAGCCTCACTGGCTGCACCAGTCGAGCCGGCCGCCGTTGTTCGGCCTGAGCACGGCGCCGTCAGGAACATCGAAGTGCTCGAGTTCTCGGCCGTCGCGCCGAAGGATGCTTGCGGTGACCGGCAGATCAGTGAGTCCCGACGCGTACACCCAGATGGTGCCGTCGATCGAGCACCCGTCCAGCACCTTCGCGAAGACCTCGAGGTTGTCGGCGCCGAAGAAGTGGAACACCGCGCTGTCGCCACTCCGAACCGCGATCTCGGCCCACCGCCATGCGCCTTGGTGGAAGAACTGAACCGCCATCGTATGGCCGGACGCCGTCTTGTGGCAGTCGATCGACTCGCCGGTTCTTCGACTCGTGCAACCTCCGCTCGTTGGTGGCTCATCGTCGTTGTCCGGCGGCGGTTCCTCGTCATCCCCGTCGTCTGGCGGCGGATCATCGTTTCCGTCATGTGTCGCCCCTTTGTAGGAGGCAACCAGGTGGGCGGTCGACCGCATCGCGCGCACGCTGTCGTGGCTGGCGTCTCCAGGCGGCTGCCACTGAGACTCGTAGTCGACCTCGCCGGTGGTCGAGAACAGCGGCACGTACCAGTTTCGGAAGCCTTCCGCAGACATGATCGAAGTGGGCGGCCCGTCTACCCCACAGGCGTAGTAGGGCAGCCTCCCGGACCTGCCGGCGCATCGATCATCGTCTCCGTGTCCAAGCCCGAGCAAGTGACCGATCTCGTGAGCGATGACGCGCGATGTACCGCGCCAGTCCGAATCAGCCCGTGCGCTTCCCCACCTGTCGAGGACGAACGCCATCGCACGGTCTCGTCCGTGGTCGAAGCCGAAGGCCCATCCTCTAGAGTCACCGCGGTCAGAGAGGACGCCAACCCCGACCACAACGTCCGCCTCCAAGGCATCTCGGTCACGGGCGGACTCACGGGCCATGATCTCAAGCAGCCGGGATCGATCGGAGTCTCCGCGTGAACCGTTCTCTAATCCCGCCATCATGGCGGCGGTCTCGCCTTGCGCGACGCGCCACCCGGCCAGCCGCAGACGTGCGGGTGACCGACTGATCTCGTGCATCCAGTTCGCTCGCCGTATCCAGCCCTGTGCCGAGTCCTGCGGCCTGTCCCGAGACCGGGCCGCGCTGAACACGATCATCACGTCGATCGTGACCGTGCTGCTCGCCGGCATCGCCACCGACGCTGGCAGTTGAACGGAGTGCTCGTGATCGTCCGCGCCGACTATCCCGGCGCAGAAGGAGCCGAGGCGGTCCTGTTCCGGTGGTTGTAGTGGTTCCTGCCCTTCAGATGCCGCAGGGGCCAGGAGCACTAGGGGCAGGGCGACGACGGGTGCGAGTTGCCTCACGGCGCCCTCCCTTCATGTTGAGTCGTGGCTCAGCTACACTCCCGCCACCATCGCCCCACACGGCGCGGCCAACAGATCGACAGATCGGGCGGCGAGTTGGCTGCGGAGGAGTCGGAGAGGCCCCTGCAAGAGTCCTCCGACCGCATTCCCGCGCCAACTCGCCGCCCTTTTGGTCTGCGCTCCGCATCGGCCCTTCCCGTGCCCGGATGGTGCCGGGCCGTCCGTGAGACCGACAGCGCGCAAGTTTGCGACTCCCGCGTGTTCACCGCCTCGCGCCGGGAGCTACCCGTCGCTGGTTGTGGCGGCTATTCCGCGAGCGGCCCGGCAGAGGGCCGCACGCTTCGGTCTCACAGACGCCACTGCACACGACTGGGGGTTGCGCAGCGGGGACATTGAACTGCCATGAACCGCAGCTAGTAGCCAGCGACAGCGTTGGACAAGCGCCGCGGTTCGTCTACGGGTAGAACCGGCGGCGAGGTCAGCGCATCCGGTTCCCCGCTCGCGCTTAGCTGCTCTCGGTCTTGGCGCGCAGGAGCGGCCTTAAGGTGAGAATCTCTATGAGGTTGCCGACCTGATCGGGCGTCATCGTCTTCGACGGAGACTGATCCGGGTGATGGGCAGTGAACAGCGTGAACTCGTCGTACTCGTCTTGGGTGAAGCCGCGTTCACCCAGAACTGCCCGCCACGCCTCGTCCTCCTCCTCGGTGCCGTCTCCCCCATCGCGTTCTCGTAGGAAGTCGGTACGGAGACGCTCAAGCGTTTTGCCCAACTCCCACATGTAATCGGCTTGCTGGCGTTGGTTCTCTCTCAGGCTGGCTATGCGGCCTTTCAGCTCGTGCTTAAGTCCGATCAGCTGCCTCGCCGTCTCGAAGTCAGTTGGGGCGCTCATGTCGTTTCTAGGCTCTCTCTTCCGAGCGTCACGCTCGCGGGTAGTTGCTGGTTGGCCAGTTGGCCGTTCGGATCGTCTCGCTAGAGGCCGCGCGGATGCGGCGTCTCGTCGAGTCGTCCTAGCGACTCGCTGCCCTCACTTCGCTCGCTGGAACGCTGCAGGGCCATCAGAGGCTGTAGGTGGCCGCCGATCTAGAACGACGGCTGCGGCTGAAATGCGGTCATGCCAGAGAGCGGCGCTGTCCATCGCCTCTACGAGAGTCTTGTAGGCCGTCGCCACGGCAATGTCCCGAGCTTCGCTTGCACTCATGTTGGACGTGATCTTCTTCTCTGACATGGAAACCCTCCTAGGGCGTGCTTCTGGCCCGTTGTGCGGCGGGCTCCGGGAATCCGGCTAAGCCACTCGCTTGACCGGTCGAGCGATCCTAGTCCGCCGCTCCGACAGGTCCAGTGGCTATCGTGAAGCGGTTCTGGACTGCCGTCGTCGCAGTTCAACTACGAGTTCCGGGCGAGCAGGAGACGGGACTCGAACCCGCGTCCCCGGAGTGACAACCACCGGTGTTCTAGCCGCTGAACTACTCCTGCTTCAAGGCGGGGCGGATACTGGACCCTGGCAGGGAGTGGGGTCCAGCATCCTTCTTTTTCTGGGCGCTTGCACCTTGGGCCTTGTCACTTTGGAGGCTCCCCGCGAAGGTCGCTTCCTCCAGGTCCTCTGCCCCCAAGAGTGGAAGTGTGCCCTGCTATCTCGAGACGGCTGTCGCCGTCTTGTTCGCTACGCGCCGGGTCCGCCTCACGACCTTCCGTCGCACGCGCTTCTTCGGCGGGTCGGCGACGTACTCTTCGTCCGCTTCCCCGACCGCGATCTTCGCGACCCGCACCGCGTTGGCGGTCGCGGACCGCGGGCGCTTCTCGCCGTGTGGCCCTATCGGCATCTCCGCATCTCCTGTCAGGAGGCTAGGACCAGCGTGAGGATAAGTCAAGCGGCCGGGTGGCGGCGAGGGCGGGCGATTTCAAACTGACGCACTACCCCACCACGCGACTGGAGGCCTTTGCCTTAGAATCCGGGAAGTCCAGTGGCGCCCGGCGTGTTGGGATGGATGAGCGTAGCCGGCGACCCACCCTGCCGTCGCAAGAACACGGCCGGCAGCGAGCGGAAACCCCACCCTCTTCGCCGATTTCCGCCGACGGACGACCAGCCCACCGCAAGTCATGGCCTTCAAACTCGAGAGACGCAAGACCTCCGGGTCCAAGTCCGCGACCTCGTCTCTTCATCTGGGAGGCGCGCCCTACGAACTCGCGCCGCAGAACAGGACCCCGCTCCGCGTCGGCATCATCGTGACGATCGCCTTCCACGCCCTGCTGTTCCTGCTCAGCTTCCCCAAAGCGAAGCCCCGGGCTCTCCAGGCAGCGCAGGCGCCGAAGACCTTCATGGTCACGACGGTGCGCTTCAAACCGCCGCCGCCGGCGAAGGCCAAGCCCATCCCGAAGCGCAAGACACGAAAGATACCGGTCCCGGATCCGACCCCCGACGACCCCGAACCGCTGATCGAGGAAGAAGTGTTCGACGCGCCGGAGGTCGACTTCGACGGCATCAGCGACCTGCTGTTCGAGATCCCTCCAGCCCCCGCCCCTTCCGGTCCGCCGGGAACCATGTGGGTCGAAGGCGACGTCCTGCCGCCGAAGAGAACCTTCGCCCCCCGGCCCAACTACACGGAGGAGGCGCGCCGGGCGCGGGTCCAGGGCGTCGTCATCCTGCAGGCCGTGGTCGACGCCGTGGGCAACGTGGGCTACGTCAAGGTCTTGAAGGGCCTGCCCGAAGGTCTCACCGAATCCGCCGTGCAGGTCGTCGAGCAGTGGCGCTACGAGCCCGCGACGCTGAACGGCGAGCCGGTTCCCGTCTACATCAACCTGACCGTCAACTTCTCGCTGCAGTAGACGGCGCGCCGGGCACCACGTCGGCGTTGTGTTGCACCTGTGCGCGTCAAGACGGTTTATGCAGCACTCGAGGGAGATAACTGTTCGACAAGAAGATCCCGTACCCACCTCCTCCTTCTCTAGTCGTGCACTTTTGTACGCCAACGAGTTTTGTGCGACACTTCTAGCAACAGAACGTTCGACAAACGGGTTTGTCGTGCAGAAACGCTCCACAAAGAGGATCCGTACAGAGAACTCGAGAGCAAGCCATGGCACCAGTTCACTATCGACCCGAGAGCTTCCCACCCGACGACCGCCTCGACTGGGCCGCGCTCGTACCCATGATCGGCCCCGCATCGGTCGCGGTCGCCCGGTACGACGGCCTCCTGGAGGCCGTGCCCAACCCCGACATCCTGGTTGCCCCGCTGGGCACCAGGGAAGCCGTACTCTCGTCCCGCATCGAAGGCACGCTCGCGACCACCCGGCAGGTTCTTGAGTATCAGGCCGGCCAGGCGCCTTCCTCCCCGGTTCTTCGCGACGATGTCGTCGAAGTCCTGAACCACCGCGCCGCCATGCGCGAAGCGCAGGACCTGTTGAAAGACCTGCCGCTCTGCCTCAAGGTCATCCGTACAGCCCACCGGGTCCTCCTCCAGGGCGCGCGGGGCAAGGGCAGCGCACCGGGCGAGTTCCGGCGCGTCGCGAACTGGATCGGCTCACCCGGCAGCACGGTCGACACGGCCAGCTTCGTCCCCATCGAGGCAGGTGAACTGACCGATGGCCTCGGTAGGTGGGAGAAGTACCTCCACCACGAGGCTCGGGACCGCCTCGTCCAACTCGCCGTGCTGCACGCCGAGTTCGAGGCTCTGCACCCGTTTCTCGACGGCAACGGCCGCCTGGGTCGCATGCTCGTGCCGCTCTACCTTTGGCAGATGGGCATCATCAACCAGCCCGACTTCTACATCAGCGCCTTCTTCGAAGCGAACCGGGCCGTCTACTACGAGCGCCTTCTCGCCGTATCCCGCGACGATGACTGGACCGGCTGGTGTCTGTTCTTCCTGGAAGCAGTGCGCGCACAGGCCGAGGACAGCACCGCCAGAGCCCGGAAAATCCGCGAGCTATACGACGAGACAAGGCGGCGCGTAGAGGGCCTGACCCGCGCTCGCCACGCCCTCGACGCCCTCGACTTCATCTTCGAGAACCCCATCTTCACGAGCGCGGATTTCAGCACCCACGGAGGTCTGCCGGACTACGCCGCACGTCGTGTCCTGAACATCTTCCGCGACGGCGGCATCCTCCAGCTCACACGCCCGGCGAGCGGACGCCAGTCCGCCATCTTCGAGTTCACGGAACTTCTGGACATCGCCGAAGGCGACATCGCCCCCTGATTGCCGGCCGATCGCCGCCGATGAGACTCTCCTGGAACGAGATCCGCCCCCGAGCCGCCGAATTCGCCCGCAAGTGGGCCGACGCAGGCTACGAGAAGGGCGAGACACAGAGCTTCTACAACGCCTTCTTCCGGATCTTCGGCGTCGAGCGGCGCAGCGTCGCCCGCTACGAGGAGCACGTCACGCGCCTCGACGATTCCCAGGGGTTCATCGACCTGTTCTGGCCGGGAGTGTTGCTCGTCGAGCAGAAGAGCGCCGGCCGGGATCTCGCCGCCGCCCGCCGTCAGGCGCTTTCCTACTTCGACGCGCTGAAGGAGCACGCGCGGCCCCGCTACTTGCTGCTGTGCGACTTCCAGAACTTCGAACTGCTCGACCTCGACGAAGACGAAGAAGCGCGGTTCACGCTCGCCGAACTGCCCCGGCACGTCGAGAAGTTCGGCTTCATCCTCGGCGTCCAGCGCCGCACGTTCCGGGACCAGGATCCGGTCAACGTCGAGGCGTCCGAACTGATGGCCCAACTCCACGACCGGCTGCGGGAGACCGGCTACGGCGGTCACGACCTTGAGTTGTTCCTGGTGCGGACGGTGTTCTGCCTCTTCGCCGACGACACCGGAATCTTCGAGCCCCGCGACCAACTTCTGGACCTCCTCGAACAGCGCACCGCAGACGACGGCAGCGACCTCGGCGGCTGGCTGATGCGTCTGTTTCAAGCGCTGAACACGCCGGAGGACCGTCGCCAGGCGACCCTGGACGAGGACCTGGCCCGCTTCCCCTACGTGAACGGCGACCTGTTCGCCGAGACGCTATCGATCCCGGAGTTCGACTCGGACATGCGCTCGGCCCTGCTCGACGCCTGCCGTTTCGACTGGACCGCGATCTCGCCCGCCATCTTCGGCACCCTGTTCCAGTCCGTCATGGAACCGGCAGAGCAGCGGATCAAGGGCAGCCACTACACCTCCGAAGCGAGCGTCCTGAAGGTCATCGAACCGCTGTTCCTGGACGACCTGCGAGCCGAATTCGAGCGCCTCAAGCGGAGTCGCGGCACGCGGCGCAACGCCGAACTCCATGCCTTTCGGCAGCGCTTGGGGAACCTGCGCTTCCTCGACCCTGCCTGCGGCTGCGGCAACTTCCTAGTCATCGCCTACCGCGAGCTGCGCAAGCTGGAGATCGAGGCGCTGCGGGAGCTCTACGCGCCGGGTCAACTCGGCCTGCTCGCCGACGTGCTGTCGCTGGTCGACGTGGACCAGTTCTACGGCATCGACCTCGACGAGTTCCCCAAGCGAATCACGGAGATCGCCCTGTGGATGATGGACCACATCATGAACAACCGGCTTAGCTTGGAGTTCGGAGAAGCCTACGCGCGGATCCCGCTCGCCCGCTCGCCAAAAATTGTCTGCGCCGACGCCCTGGAGATCGACTGGGCCGAAGTACTGCCACCAAAGGAGTGCGACTACATCCTCGGGAATCCGCCGTTCGGAGGCGCAAAGAAACAGTCTGATGAGCAGCGCGCACAGGTCAAACGCATCGCCGACCTCGGCAACAGCGGCGGTACCCTCGACTACGTGACTGCCTGGTTCCTGAAGGCTGGCGAGTACTTGAAGCGGGGTCTCCGCAACCCGGAGGGCTCGCTAGAGCTAGACGGAAGAGTCGGAAGGTCAGCCCCGAGGCCAATGAAGATCGGCTTCGTGGCCACGAACTCGATCACACAGGGCGAGCAGGTAGCGCAGTTGTGGCCCTTGATCTTCGACAGGCTCGGTCTTGAGATCGCCTTCGCCCACCGAACGTTCGCGTGGCAGTCCGACATCCGCGGCATGGCTCACGTCCACGTAGTCATCGTCGGCCTGAACCTGGCGACCGACGTGCCCACCGATCGGAGGCTGTTCTCCTATCCAGACATCAAGGGCGATGCGGAAGAGAGCATGCACGCTGCAATCTCGCCGTACCTGTTCGACGCGAGCGGCCTTTCCGACCCTCACCTCGTCGTGCGGGAAACGGCACGGCCAATCAACGGTTTTCCGGCTCTCCGAAGCGGATCGCAACCCATCGACAAAGGCCACTACATCTTCAAGGCCGATCAACGTGAGGAGTTCCTGGCTTCCGAACCATCCGCCAGAGAGTTCTTGAGGCCGTACATCGGAGCTCTGGAGTACATCCGGGGCCGCCAACGCTGGATCCTTGCGCTCCAGGACGCGAAGCCGGCTGACCTCGCCCGGATGCCCAAGGTCGTCGAGAGGATTCGGAAGGTGAGGGCTTACCGCGCTTCGAGCAAGAGAAAGAGCACCGTGGCGCTCGCCGACTACCCGCGCCGGTACAACGTCGAAGTGCTACCAACGGAGCCGTTCCTGGTCGTTCCCGAGGTCAGCTCTGAGCGTCGCGAGTACGTTCCCATCGGTTGGCTGGAGCCTCCAACCATCCCAAGCAACAAGGTGCGGATAGCCGAATCCGCCGCGAAGTCCCTGTTCGCTCTCCTGATCTCCGCCATGCACATGGCTTGGCTCCGCCAGATCGGAGGTCGCCTTGAGAGTCGCTACAGCTACGGCATAGGAATCGTCTACAACACTTTCCCACCGCCTCCCGCGAAGTCCGACGCCCTCGAGCGGCTCTTAGGTCCGCTTGCCGAAGCCGTCCTATCGGCCCGCGCCAAGCACCCGAACGCCACCTTGGCCGACCTTTACGACCCTGACCTGATGCCGACCGATCTGCGCCGCGCTCACCAAGCCATCGATCGCGCCGTCGACCGCCTTTACCGCTCACGCCGCTTCGAGACCGAGCGGGACCGCTTGGAACACCTGCTCGGCCTCTACGAACGGATGCACGCCCCCATCGCTGCCGTGGCTGCATCAAGGAGGAAGCGTCGGCGCCGGACAAGGCGGGTGCCGCGGACCAAGCGCGGCTGATCACGTACGCCAGCATGCCGGGCGGCACGGCCAAGCCGATTTCACCCTGAAACTGCTTCCCCGGCTTTAGCGGTCCTGTTGGACCGGCGGCGGACTTGCCCCGATCGACCTGCCTCCGCCAAATGAACAAGCTGGCCAAGCCTACAAACGGTGCGATCGTCGCCGCGGCCCCCAAGGGGGACTTGTCGTTCGCCAGCAACCAGGTTCCCGCAGCGAGCCCGGACATCACGACGACAAAGGCCAGCAACTGGCCAGTTCTGGCCATAAAGCTAGGCAACGGGCTGGCCATGGTGTCGAGAGAATGCCGGGGTGCGCCGGACGACATCTTCTTGGTGGAGACCGCTATCGACCCATGGTGGGTATGGCCCATGAAGCAGGACGCCCTGAAACGGGATGACTCGCTTGCTGCGGAGGGCGGATGGAACCCCGCCAGGTTTGGAGAGAATGAGCTGAGCGATTGAGTGCTACGGCTCAGCGAGGTACTGGACGTTCACTTCTTCGTAGTAGCCGGGTCCACCGCCGGGCGCCACCTCCTCGACTCTCCGCCGAATGCTCGGCTCTCGATTCTCTAGCAAGGCGTCCCCCTGTGGCCCAAAATGCGGGCAAGAACGGCCGTCATTCATAGCGGTTTCGGCGGCGCGGGCGCGGGCGATCTCCGCCTACCGGTAGCTGGCCAAGTGGTGCCGAACGAAGTATGGCAACTCGTGATGCGGCGGGCGGTGCGACAGGGGTACGCGCTAGAGTCGCGCGCATGACGGGAGCTACCCACGGGGACCGTGAGCAGGAGCTTGCCGCAACGTACGTCTCGGTCCGTCGGAAAGCGTGATGTGGCGCAGGATTCGTGTCTGGCGAAGGCGTCGCGTTTGGAAGAAGCGGTCGCGGACGGATCTGCTTCGCAATCCCAGCTTCCAGCATGTCTGGGCCGAAGCCGCCACGGACCGGTTTCTCTTGGAGCAAGTGGAGAGGTACGGAAAGGCACTGTGGGCGAGGCTCAAAGCCGTAGTGGATGAACGCCGCTTCGTCTACGGTCTGCGTGATGGTGTGGACTGGGACGGCGGGGAGTCCGACCTCGAGAATTGGGCGTTGAATCTCAACGAGTTGGTCGAGGGAGGCCTCGTCGTGGTGACGGACGAGGGTGCTGCGCAGGAGTTCGCCCTCACTCACGCTGGACGATCCCAACTCCATAGTCTTCGTTCCGCCGCGCAGAACTCCCGGCGGCTGAGAGTAGCTGCCAAGAGTCTCAAGGTCGCCGTAGTCGCCCTCGTAGTCGGCGTGATCTTGCAGTTGATTGGCGTGCTCTACCAGACGGGAGTGTTCGGGAACAGTTGACCCGGCACGGGCAGCGACGACGAAGTTGGCCATGTCAAAACCGCCCGTACTCCCGTACGGCTCTTTCGTTTAGGCCACCCACGGCCCGCCACCGCGCCTGAGGAGTGTGCAGGTGGCGGACTGGTCTTCCCCCGGATTCAGGGGAAAGATGCTCGGGGCCGTCGTGTTCGGCCGGTTGCTGAGCGACCTCAAGATCGATCGCAGCCCGCACGGGTTCCGCGGTTCGTTCCGGTCCTGGTGCTCCGATGCGGGCATCGAGCTGGCGGATCAGTCGCTGGCTCACGCAGTCGGGCGTCAGGTTGAGCAGTGTTGTGCCCGTAGCGACGTGCTGGAGCGTCGGCGGGAAGTCATGGAGGCCTGGGGCGCGTCCGTGGCCAGCTAAGTGAACGGATGGGAACAACCTCCGTCCTTGGAGGACTCGGGCCACCCCCGCCTCCGGGACACCGATGGCGAGAGTTCGAAGGGGCCTTGAACCGCTACGCCGGTTGTCGAGCGCTTGGTCAAGCGCGGCGGTGAAAACCCTGGCCCCCTAGGCGGTCAGGGCGCGCCAGGCCTCGGCGGCGGCGCGGTAGGCGCTCATCGCCTGGCGGCGCAGGTCTTCAGCCGTCTCGATCTTCGCGGCTGTATCCGCGCGGAGTTCGGCGACCAGGGCTGCGGAGCTAGTCGACGCGCCATCGAGATCCGCTGGCGCAGGCGAATCGCGCTGGCGGAAGCGGACCAGGTAGTCGGTTCGAGCGGCGCGGGCGGCGGCACGGGCGTCGTCCAAAGCGTCAGCGGCCACGATGCTGGCTGCCGCTTCGGCGGTCGGAAAGTCGCCGCCACCGCTACGGCTACGGTCGAGGGCGGCGTCGTAGGCGGCGCTCGCGGTCCGGTACTCAACTAGGCGGGCGTCTGCTTCGGTGCGGGTTTCGAGGCGCCGCCGAACAACAAGGAGATCCTCCGCAGCTTCGAGAGCTGCTTTCAGGTCGCCGCGGGCATCGAGGGCAGCGGCGACCGCCAGACCGAAACGGTCGGCAAGCTCGCCGGCGTACAGGCTGGCCCGGTGGGCTTCAGCAGTAGCGCGGGGCGCGGCCCGGTGCGCTTCAAGAGCGCGTTCGAGGGCGGCGACCGTGGCGGCCCGGAATGCGTCGCGGGTCCCGGCCGCGTCGGGATCGCCCACGACCCCCAGATCGTCCAGGGCGTCATAGGCACCACTGGCGGCCAGGGCAGCCGTCAGCGCCGCGCCGCGGTCGGGCTCCTCGGCGCAGGCAACCAGCAGCAGGACCACGGCGAAGAGGACACGGCGAGGAACAGGGCGGGCAGGTGTCATCGGCGGAGCGGGCCAGTCTAGCGATCAGGCCAGCCCGGCGTCGAGGCCCAAGTACGGCAACCAGGAGGTCGCTCCCGGCACGACACCGACCGGCTCGTTCGGGTGGGTCGTCTTCCGATTCGGCCAGAAACCGAGGCGGCAGAACGAGAAACGGCTCCTGAGCCGTGGAACGGGTCGCCGCACGGAGGGTGGAACGGAGGTGGGTGTGTCCTCGTTCCATCGTGGTTCGGCCGCAGGATCGGCACGGGTTCGATCACAAACTCACAGCGTGCGTACAGGGTTCGTTGCAGCTCTGCATCTTGGGGGCAACCAGTCACACACCTCTAGCATTCGCCGAGAACGGGCCGGACGACGGGCGACGAAACGCTCCTATCGCCCGTGTGGGCGGGTCCAGGTCGTCAGCAAGCGTGCGCCGCGCCGTTCAACCGGGTGGAAGTGGACGTCCTCCAGTCCCCCGGATCGCTCGCCGGGAAGCCGGGAGGC
>Ga0209754_1000725_pt1 | contig 41686 bp, 29 predicted proteins | sample MesohylBB_FD_187295 | JGI IMG/M metagenome (GOLD analysis project Ga0209754, IMG submission 187295) | Host-associated microbial community of the marine sponge Aplysina aerophoba from Gulf of Piran - sponge mesohyl, lysed by bead beating... | ecosystem: Host-associated > Porifera > Sponge >...
CGAGCTCCTCAACCAGCGGGCGACGCTTGCCACCACCGAAGCGCAACTGAAGACCACCCGCCTGCAGGCGGACGCCGACGGGCAGCTCTTCGCGCAGGGCCTCGTCTCGTCGCTGCAACTGCAGCAGTCGCAGTCGGCCGAGCAGGAGTTCGATACGCGCTACGCGCTCGAGCGCGAACGGCTGCAGATGGCCCTCGACACCGTTGAGGCGCAGCTCGCGGTCGAGCAGGCCGAGGTGGACCGCCTGCGCACGCTGTACGAGCTGCGGCGGCAACAGATGGCCGACCTGCGCGTCCGGGCCGGAATGCCGGGCGTCCTGCAGCAGGTGCCGCTCGAGGAAGGCCAGCGCATCACCACCGGAACGAACCTCGCCCGGGTCGGCGACCCCGCAGTGCTGAAGGCCGAGCTGCGCGTCGCGGAGACGCAGGCCAAGGACATCCAGATCGGGCAGTCCGCCGCCATCGACACCCGCAACGGCGTCATCGCGGGACACGTAACCCGCATCGATCCGGCGGTGGAGAACGGGACGGTTACCGTCGACGTCGCCCTCGACGGGGCGCTGCCGCGCGGCGCCCGTCCGGACCTGACGGTCGACGGCACCATCGAGCTGGAACGGATGGACGACATCCTCTTCGTCGGCCGGCCGGTGTTCGGGCAGGAGGAGAGCGTGGTCAGCCTGTTCAGGGTGGAAGCCGACGGCACGCACGCGTCCCGAATGCGGGTGAGCCTGGGCCGCGCCTCGGTCAACACCATCGAGGTGCTGGAGGGCTTGCAGCCGGGCGACCGCGTCGTTCTGTCCGACATGTCGACTTGGGATCAGTTCGACCGAGTGCGTATCGAATAGGGCCGCGCTCCCGCGTCGCGCAAAGGGCGGAGACCGGTTCGGAGCGAGAGCGTCGCGTATGAACGGAGGAATGACGATGAGTGAAGCGCCGGCCTTGATTCAGTTGCAGAACGTCTCGAAAATCTTCTACACCGACGAGGTCGAGACGCACGCCCTCGACGCCGTCGATCTGGCCATTCACCCCGGCGAGTACGTCGCCATCTCGGGTCCGTCGGGCTGCGGGAAATCGACGCTGCTGTCGATCCTCGGCCTGCTCGATTCGCCCACCACGGGCGACTACACGCTGAACGGGCAGCCGGTGGCGCAGCTCAGCCGGGCCGACCGGGCGTGGACCCGCAACCGCGAGGTCGGGTTCATCTTCCAGAGCTTCAACCTGATCGGCGACCTGACGGTCTACGAGAACGTCGAGCTGCCGCTCACCTACCGCGGCATGAAGCGGGCGGAACGGCGCGAACGGGTGACCGAGGCGCTCGAGAAGGTGGAGATGGAGCACCGCGCGAAGCACCTGCCGAGCCAGCTCTCCGGGGGGCAGCAGCAGCGCGTGGCGGTGGCGCGGGCGGTGGCCGGGCGACCGTCCATCCTGCTGGCCGACGAGCCCACGGGCAACCTCGACTCGAAGAACGGCGAGGCGGTGATGGGGCTGCTGCAGGCGCTGCACGACGAGGGCTCGACCGTCTGCATGGTGACCCACGATCCGCGCTACGCAGAGCATGCCGAGCGGGAGATTCACCTCTTCGATGGGAGATGCGGTCTGCATCCCGGGAGCTCGGCTCATGACTAGCTTGCCGACTCAGGTTCGTGCCTTCGCATTCGGGCTGCTCATCGCGGGTCTGATGCTTGCGGCGGCGGCGCGCGCAACCCACGCCCAGAGCTTCGGTACCGTTGTCGGCGAGCGGGTCGCCGCCGTCGCACGGCAGGCGAGCCGGGCCGGGCAGCCGGCCCGCCGCTTCGACCTCACGCTCGACGATGTCGTGCAGCGCGCTCTCGAGCGCAACCTCGACATCGCCGTCCAGCGCATCCACCCGCTGGTGCAGGACATGCGTGTCGCCGCGGCCGGCGCGGCGTTCCTGCCTGTCGCCTCGTCGGGCTTCGACTTCAACCAGGAGACCACACCCAACCGCTTCGTGTTCGACGGCGGCGGGCTTGGCGGCCAGCCCATCGTCTCCGACCGGGGCACCTACGACCTCGGGGTCGGCCAGCAGGTCAAGTGGGGCGGCGGGCGGTACGACGTCACCTGGGACAGCACCCGGTCGGAGTCGACCAACATCTTCTCGACCTTCAACCCGAGCTTCGGCGCGAACATGACGCTGCAGTACACGCAACCGTTGCTGCGCGGCTTTCGGACCGATTCGCGGCGCACGCAACTGGTCGTCTCGCGCATCAACCGGGACATCTCCGACATCGACCTCGAGGAAACCGTCGTCAACACGCTCGCCGACGTAAGCCTGGCCTACTGGGACCTCGTCTATGCGCGCGCCGCCGCGGGCGTGCAGCGGCAGGCGGTAGCGCTGGCCGAGCAGCTCGTGCAGGACAACCGGGTGCGCGTCGAGGTCGGAACGATGGCGCCGATCGACGTCGTGGCGGCGCAGTCCGAGGCTGCGGCGCGACGTCAGTTGCTGGCGGTGGCCGTCGAGACGCAGCGGACGAGCGAGCTGGCCCTGAAGGAGCTCATCGTGGGAGGCACCACGGATGAGCTGTGGAACGCGGAGATCAATCCCACGGACGAACCGAGGATAGAGGCGGGGCCGATCGACCTGCAGGCGGCGATTCGCGGGGCGCTCGATCGGCGCACGGACGTCTCGCGTGCGCGCCGCCAGCTCGACGTCAACGAAGCGACCGTCGACAATCTCCGCAACAGCACCCTGCCCGCGCTCGATCTGGTCGGGAGCTACCAGCTCACCGGTCAGGGCGGTCCGCGGCTGGTTCCGGCGGGGAACAGCTTCGAGGACATCTTCGGCGGCGGCGGCGGCACGATCCCGGGGGGCTACCGGGATGCGCTCGACAGCATCGCCAACGCCGACTATCCAATCTGGAGCGTGCAACTGCAGATGAGCTACCCGCTCGGTCGGAGCGCGGATCGGGCCGCGTACGAACGGGCCCGGCTGGAGTTGCAGCAGAACCGGACCCAGATTCGCCGCATCGAATTGCGGATAGCCAGCGAGGTCACCAACGCGGCGCTTCGCATCGAGTCGATCCGGGAGCGCATCGAGGCCGCAACGGCGTCGCGGGAGCTGGCCGAACGACAGCTCGAGGCGGAGGAGAGCAAGTTCGAGGTCGGCCTGTCGACGAACTTCTTCGTCCTGCAGTCGCAACGCGATCTGGCCAACGCGCGGGATGCCGAGCTGCGCGCGATCCTCGACTACCGGCGGGCGCTGATCGAGTTCGACCGGACGCAGCGGGCCTCCCTCGGGGCTGCCGGCATCGCCGTGGTCGGTGGTGCGATGGGGGGCGGTGCCGGGCCGATCTATTGAATTTCGATACGACAAGGGCTAGATTTATCGATGATCGATAGGGCTGTCCGGCCTCGCCATACGGCCTGCCGGATCGCCGGAGGAATCGTCATGAGCCGCTTACGAGATTCCGCCGTTCGCCTAGTGAATCTGTTCCGTCGCGAGCGCATCGAGCGCGAGCTCGACGCGGAGCTGCAGGCGTACCTGGAGCTGGACGTCAAGGAGAACATCCGCCGGGGCATGGCTCCAAGGGAAGCGCGCCGCACGGTGCTTGCCCGCCTGGGGGGCGTGGAGGTGGTCAAGGACCAATGCCGCGACGTGCAGCGTTTCCGGGTTGCCGAGGATCTGTGGCGGGACCTGCGCTACGGCGTACGCATGGTGCTGAAGCATCCCGGCTTCAGCGCGACGGCGATCATCGTGCTTGCGCTCGGCATCGGGGCCAACACTGCGATCTTCAGCATCATCAACGCGATGCTGCTGAAACCGTTGCCGATCCACCGACCTGGCGAGCTGGTCGGGGTCTACGTGGAGCGGACGACCGCACCGGGCGGTTACCGTGCCTTCTCGTACCCCAACTTCCAGGACCTGCGGGAACAGGCAGCCGCGTTCGCCAACCTGGCCGCGCACAACCTGACCCTGGTCGGGATCGGCGATGGCAAGGCCACGCGGCGGGTATGGGCCGACGCCGTCACGGCGAACTACTTCGAGACCTTCGGCGTGCCGCTCGCGTTGGGCAGGGCGTTCACCGCGGCGGAAGAGCAGCCCGGAGCCAACCTCCCCGTGGCGATAGTCAGCCACGACTACTGGGTTCGCGAGGGGCGGCGGCCGGACGTTCTGGGGGAGACGATTCTCGTGAACGCCGAGCCGCTGACCATCGTGGGAGTAGCCGCGGCCGGGTTCACCGGCTCGTCCGTGCTGTTTCGGCCGGAGGTATGGCTTCCGCTCGGGCTGTACGGAACCGTGGCCACCGACATCGCCGGCACGCCCGGCGGTTCACTCCGCGAGCGCGACAACTACATGCTCATGGCGAAGGGTCGACTCGGACCGGGTCATTCGTTCGAATCGGTCGCCCCCGAGCTGGCGGCGATCGCCGCTCGACTATCCCGGGCCTATCCGGCGACCAACGAGGACTGGACGCTGCGGGCCGCCCCGCTGCCGCGGTTGATCATGTCGACGAGCAGGCCCACTACCGATGGCCAGTTCGCCGCGCTGTCCGCCCTGGTGCTGGGGATGGCCGGGGTGGTGCTGCTGATCGCCTGCCTGAACCTGGCCAACATGCTGCTGGCCCGGGGTGCGTCACGGCGCCGGGAAATGGCAATCCGGCTCTCGCTGGGCGGTGGACGTGGCCGCGTGGTGCGTCAGTTGCTGACTGAAGGGTTCGTGCTCTCGATCAGCGGCGGGGCCGTTGGTCTCGTAGTCGCCGTGTGGGCCGCCGGCGCGCTCGTCCGCTCGATCGAGTCCGTCCTGCCGTTCGGTGTCGCGGTCGGTATCGGCCTGGATTGGCGAGTCCTGCTCGGCACGCTCGGGTTCTGCCTCCTCGGCACGCTGTTCTTCGGACTGGGGCCCGCCTGGCAGATGACCCGGGGCGACATCGTCGGTGACCTGAAACAGCGGTCGAACCCTGAACCCCGTCGTGGACGGGGTCTGCCGGCGCCGCGCGATCTGCTGATCGTGGGGCAGGTCGCGTTGTCGCTCGCGTTGCTGACTGCCGGCGGTCTCTTCCTGCGAGGCGCGGTCGCGGCGTCGAGCGCCGACCTCGGGTTCGCGTTCGAACGCGGCCTGCTGCTGGAGACCGACCCGAGCCTCGCCGGGTACGACGAAGTGCAGGGGCGCACTGTCTACCGCGATCTGCTGCCCCGCCTGCGCGCCCTGCCGGGGGTCGATGCGGTGAGCATGGCGTCGATGGTGCCGTTCGGCTCCTTCTCCGAGAGCCGCGAGGTCGTCCCGGTGGGTGCCGACGATCAGGGAGGGCGTGCGGCATCGTTCACCTTGGTGGCCGACGACTACTTCCGCGCGCTGGGTCTGTCGATGCTGCGCGGGCGCGAATTCACTCGGGCGGAGGCTGAGGGCGGCAGCGGCTCGGCGACCGCGATTGTCGACGAGACCCTGGCCCGCGCGCTGTGGCCGAACGCCGACCCGCTCGGGCAGGTGGTCCGGTTGCGCCAGCGCGACGGGGACCTCGGTGACGTGACGGTGGTCGGCGTGGCGCCGGGTCGCCGTAGCGGGATCTCCGACCAGCAACCGACACCGCACTTCTATCTGCCCGCCGGTGCGGAGTATCGCGCCAACATGCACGTCCACGTGCGGCTGGCCGAGCCGGGGCGCGCGGCGGCAAACGCGATGCTGCAGCCGGTGCGGCAGGCGGTGCGCGGGTTCGACGCGCGCCTGCCGATCCTGTCCTTGCAGACCCTCGAGGATTTTCGAGCCGCCAGCGCTGGTCTCTGGGCGGTGCAAGTCGGCGCCAGCGTGTTCTCCACCTTCGGCGGCCTGGCGCTGTTTCTCGCCGTGGTCGGGCTCTATGGCGTGAAGTCGTACTTGGTCAGCCAGCGTACGCGAGAGATCGGCCTGCGCATGGCACTGGGGGCCGAACGTGCCGACGTGCTCTGGCTGGTCCTCCGAAACGGGCTCGTGATGACCGGCGCGGGGCTGTTGTTCGGCGTGTTGTTGTCGGTAGCGACCGCCCGTCTGTTGGCCGGCCTTCTCTACGAGGTCCGCACGTTCGACCCGCTGGCATTCGCGCTGGCCCCGATGCTGCTGGCGGGATCGGCCCTGCTGGCCTCCTATCTCCCGGCGCGACGGGCCACCCGGGTTTCGCCGATGGAGGCTTTGCGCCAGGAGTAAACGCTCGGAGCACGGTCGTAGGGTGGTCGGTGCTGCGTTGCGGGGCGGCGCCGGGCAAACCTATTGACTTCCTATACGGCAAGGGCTAGACTTATCGGAATTCGATAGGACGTCCCTGCCGCATCGCTGAGGAGTCGTCATGAGCCGCTTACGAGATTCCGCCGTTCGCTTGGTGAATCTGTTCCGTCGCGAGCGCATCGAGCGCGAGCTCGACGCGGAGCTGCAGGCGTACCTGGAGCTGGACGTCGAGGAGAACATCCGCCGGGGCATGGCTCCAAGGGAAGCGCGCCGCATGGCGCTCGCCCGTCTGGGGGGCGCGGAGGTGGTCAAGGACCAATGCCGCGACGTGCAGCGTCTCCGTGTCGCCGAGGATCTGTGGCGGGACCTGCGGTACGGATTTCGCCGGTTGCTTGCGCGCCCGATCCTTGCGGTCGTGGCGGTCGCGGTCCTGGCCATCGGCATCGGTGCGAACGTCGCCATTCTCGCGCTGGTCGACGCTCTGCTTCTGCGTCCGCTCCCCGGCGCGGACCCGAGTCGTCTGGTCGCCGTGTTCACGAGCGACTACTCGAGCGGACGGCCGCTAGGGAATTCCTACCCGGACTTCCTCGATATTCGGGACTCCACTCGCGACGTGTTCGAAAACGTCACCGCAGCGTCTATACCTGCTCCGGTCGGCGTGCGTATCGGAGGCGAGACCCGCGTCATGTCCGCCCAGACGGTGGAGCCCAACTACTTTGACACGATGGGATTGAGGCCAGTCCACGGGCGTGGGTTCGAGGCGGTCGAGACCGGCGCGGTCGCGGTAATCAGCCACGGAGCATGGCTTTCGGAGTTCGGTGGCGACCCGTCGGTGCTGGGCCGCGCGATCACGATCAACGGGTCGCCCTTCACGGTCGTGGGCGTGGCGCCGGCCGAGCTGGCAAGTGCGCAAGGCATCCCCTTGCGCGTCGATGTCCGGTTGCCCCTGGCATTCGCACAGTTGGTGAGTCTCGGTGACGACAGACTTCAGCAGCGCGGCAGCCGTGGATACTTCATCGTCGGCCGACTACGCGACCGCGTCGGGATTGGCGACGCACGGACCGTCCTGGAGGTCGTCGGTCGACGTCTCCATCAGTCGTACCCCGAGGAGTGGACCGCGCTTTCGGGGCAGCCGCGGGCCCTGACGGTCAGGGAGGCGAGCCGGTCACGCCTGCCATCGGTGGTATCGGGGCCCGTGGTTGGCGGTCTGGCCGTACTGACCGGGCTGGTTGTAATTCTCCTGCTCATCGTCTGCGCCAACATCTCCGGCCTCCTGCTCGCCGACGCGTCGGTTCGCCGTCGCGAGATGTCGATTCGCCAGGCCCTGGGTGCGAGCCGGTTGCGGCTGATCCGACAGGTTGTCGTCGAGAGCCTCGGTCTAGGTCTGGTCGGGGGGTGCCTGGGAGTGGCCGCGGCGTCGGCTGCCTTGCGATTCGTGACGTTGCTGCTGCCGGACCTTCCCGTGCCCGTGCAGCTCGATCTGGAGCTCGGCGGGCGACTGCTCGTCGCCCCGCTGGTGGTGTCGTCGAGCGTCGGCCTCGCGGTGGGGGTCCTTCCGGCACTGTATGCAACCCAACCCAGGCTTCGTCTCGGCAGGTTCCTGCAGACGAGATTCCGTAACGCGCTGACGGCGATGCAGGCCGCCGCCGCCGTCTTCCTCCTGATCATCGCGGGGGCGTTCGCACGCAGCATCGTGAGTGCATACGCACTCCCGCTCGGCTACGACCCGGATGAGCTCGTGCTTGTCGCGGTCGATCTGGAAACGGCCGGGTACTCCGAAGATCGCGGCCGCGCGTATCTCCGGCAGGCGTTGGAGCAGATGCCCACGGCCGAAGTATCGGAGTTTCCATTGCTGTCTCTCCAGGCGCAGTCGCGACGTGGCTTCACCGTCGACGGATATCAACCCGGGGCTGGAGAGAGCATGGCGGTGAACAGGAACACCGTCAGCCCCGGATACATCAGCCTGATGGGAGTGCCTTTCGTTCGAGGGCGAGACCTCAAGTCCGGAGAGCGAAATGCAGTGCTCGTCAATCGAGCGTTCGCTCGGCGATTCTGGTCCGGTCAGAATGCGGTCGGCAGGCGAGTGGGCTCGCCAGTCGGCCCACCGCCACCAGGCTCGGATTCTCCCGACCTTCGGTGGTCGACCGTGGTCGGCGTGGTTGAAGATGCCCATTTCGTTTCGTTTCGAGAGGCTGCCATTCCCGTCGTGTTCCAGCTCATGGAGGACGTGTACTCCCCACAGGTCACGTTTCATATGCGAGGCGTATCGGCCGAAGCCGCGCGTCGCGCCATCGAGCGAATAGATCCCGCCGTGCCCGTTGTGAGCGTGACAACGATGTCGGAAACCGTCGACATGGCACTGTTGCCGGCGCGGATTGCGGCAGGCGTGAGCGGTCTCGTCGGAGCCGTCGGCCTGGCGCTTGCCTGTATCGGGCTCTTTGGCACCCTGAGCTACGTCGTGGCGCAGCGCGCCCCGGAGATCGGCCTGCGTGTCGCGCTCGGTGCTCGAGCGCTGCAGATCATTCGACTCGTTGCCGGGGGAACGAGCGTGAAGCTGGTGGCGGCCGGCGTCGTTCTTGGCGCCGGACTGGGAAGTGGTCTCGCGCCGCTGCTCCAGGCGCAGTTCTCCGGCGCGGGAGGCGTGGACCTCGTCACGCTTGCGGGGGCGGCGGCGTGCCTCGCGCTGGTAGCGTCCGTGGCTATCGGCGTGCCCGCCGCTCGCGCTCTCAGGATAGATCCCGCGGAGGTGCTGCGCGTCGTGGAGTAGGAGGAAACAGACCATGACCAGACAGAACGTTCAGATCGTCCTCGTCGCCGTCGTGCTGATCGGCGTAGCCGTTGACTTTCGATACGGCAAGGGCTAGATTTATCGAAATTCGATAGGACTACCAGGAGACACGCCGATGTCCCGAACCGACCTCATGCGCGGCACTCTCGACCTGCTGATCCTCCGCGCGCTGATGACCGGACCGAACCACGGCCTCGGCATTGCGCGCCGGGTCGAGCAGATCACGCAGGGCGCGTTCCGCGTCACCCCGGGCTCGCTCTTTCCCGCGCTGCACCGGCTCGCGCAGAAGGGGTGGCTGACGGCCGAATGGGGGCGTTCGGAAACCAATCGGAAGGCGAAGTACTACGAGTTGACCTCCGCCGGGCGCCGGCACACCGACGAGGAAGTCCGCAACTGGAAACGGGTTTCGGTGGCGATCGAGCTGGCGTTGCGCGACGTAGGGGAAGCGTGATGTCCGCGCCGGATGGCGAACCGGAACCTGGAAGGAGGCGTCATGAGCCGCTTGCGGGATTGCACTGTTCGCCTGGTGAATCTGTTCCGTCGCGAGCGCGTCGAACGCGAGCTCGATGCGGAGCTGCAGGCCTACCTGGAGCTGGACATCGAGGAGAACATCCGCCGGGGCATGGCCCCGAGGGAAGCGCGCCGCACGGCGCTCGCCCGTCTGGGGGGCGTGGAGGCGGTCAAGGACCAATGCCGCGACGTGCACCGCTTCCGTGTCGTCGAGGATCTGTGGCGGGACGCTCATGTCGCCGCTCGAACGCTGCTGCGGTCCCCCGGGTTCTCGCTCGCCGCCCTCCTGACCCTCGTGGTCGGCATGAGCGCGACCACCCTCGCGTTGACTGCCGTCAACGCCGTGCTGCTCAAACCGCTCCCGGTCCGAGCACCCGATCGGGTCGTCGGCATCACGACCGTTGGAGAGCTGGCGGTCCTGCGCAACGAACCGGTGGGATTCGGTGACTACGCGGACCTCGCCCGTGATGTCGCCGCCTTCGAATCCGTGGTCGCGCACCGCCGCATGGGATCGGTGGTCGGCGCCGGACTGGACCGCAGGATCGCAATCGGCGAACAGGTCTCCCCCAACTACTTCACCACGCTCGGCGTGTCGTTCCCACTCGGACGGCCATTCGAGGGAGCCGACCAGCCGGGCGCGGTGGTCGTTCTCGGTCACGCCGCGTGGCGCCGGCACTTCGGAACCGATCCCCGGATCATCGGCCGGGAGGTGGAGATCGGCGACCGGCGACGAACGGTCGTCGGGATTGCCCCGGCGGGGTTCACCGGATTGTTTCGCGGGGTCGCGCCGGAATTCTGGCAGCCACTCGACGACGCCGGCGGGGAGTCGGCCGGCGACCGCGGACAGTTGGAGTGGTGGGTGCACGCCAGGTTGCGGGACGACGCGACGCTCGAGCAGGCTCGCACGCAGGTTGCCATCCTGGGGGATACGCTCTCCCGGCGGTATCCGCACTCGAATGCCGGTCGCTCCTTTGCACTCACGCCGCTGTCGGAGGCGTCCATTCACCCCCTCGTGTCAAGGGCCCTGGCCCGCTTCGGAGCCGCCGGCGTCCTCGCGATCGCGCTGCTCCTGCTGTTGGTCTGCTCGGTCAACGTCGCGCACGTGGTGCTCGCGCGCGCGGTCGATGGCCAGCGCGAGGTCGCCATCCGACTGGCGGTAGGAGCCAATCGATGGCGGATCATCAGTCCGTTGCTGGCCGAGGGCATCCTGCTTACGGGCGTCGCGGCCGCCATCGCGTTGCTCTCGACCTCGTGGGTCGGGCCGCTGCTCAGCGAGATCCGTTTGCCGGGGGTGCCGGCCGCCATCGATCTTCACCTGGTGCCCGATTGGCGCGTCTTCGGCCTCACGGTGATCGTCGTCCTCGGGTCGACCATGGTCTCATCGCTCGGACCGGCGTTGCGGATCTCGTCGGGCCTCTCCATCGTCAAGACGCTCAAGACCGACTCCCGCGCCTCCGCGGCCGGCGGCGCCACGACGTGGCGCAGGCTGCTGATTGCCGGCCAGGCCGCGACAGCGGTGTTGCTGCTGGTGGTCGGCGGCCTCGCGTTGCGCAGCCTTCTCGCCGTGACGCCGGTCGACCCCGGCTTCGCGACGCGAGGCGTCGCGGTCGCGAATGTCGCCCCGGCGCTGGTCGGCCACGACCGGGACGAGGCGTATCGCTACCTGTCGCGCGCGGCCGCCGCCGTCCGGGAGCTCCCGAACGTCGAGGCCGCAGGATGGATTCAGCCGGTCCCGCTGTCGTTGAGTGTTCGGCTCACCCGACTCCGCTTGTCCGGCGACGACAGCGTGGCGTCGCACGAGCTTCCGCTCGTCGACGTCGGGATAGCCGGTCCCGGCGCCTTCGGAGCGCTTCGAGTGCCGGTGACCGAAGGACGCGAATTCGATGCGTCGGACCGTTCGGGCGCGGTCGAGGTCGCACTCGTGAACGACGCGTTCGTCCGCCGCTTCTGGCCCGACCGGCGACAAGCCATCGGTCAGCACATCGGGGTGGGCTTTCCGGAGACTCGGACGGTGGAGGTCGTAGGCGTTGTGGGCGATTTCAAGAACCGCACGCTCGGGGACATCGCGCGACCCATGGTGTTCACGTCGATCCTGCAGGATCCGCTGGGTTGGCAGGCCGCGGCGCTGGTCATGCGACGATCACCCGTCGGTCCGCCGCAGATGGCGCCTCTCGTCGACGCGATGCGCGCCATCGATCCGGCGGTGCCCGTGTTCGACGTGCAACCGCTCACCGCACGCATCGGCGGCGTCCTCTTGTTGCCCCGGTATGCCGCGACGGTCTTCGGTGGGCAGGCATTCTCGCGCTGGGCCTGATCGTGCTCGGATTGTATGGAACGGTATCGCTGTCCGTCAGACTCCGGCTGCGCGAGCTGAGCCTGCGAATGGCGCTCGGCAGCTCCCCGACGGCCATCGTGCGGCTGGTCATGCGGCAGGCCCTGGCGCCGGTCGTGGTCGGCGTCGTGTTCGGCCTGGTCGTCGCGCTGGCGGTGACCCGCGTCCTGACCGCGTTGCTCTACGGCGTGTCGCCTCATGACCCGGCCACGTTGGCGGCGGCCGCCCTCACGCTGTTGACGACGACGGCGGCGGCCGGCGCCTATCCGGCGTGGCGCGCCACGCGCGCGAACCTCATGCGCACGCTCCAGGCAGGATGAGAACGCACACTCCTGCGAACGTCGCCCCGCTCCCGTGCACGCGTGACACGTCCGGAGCGACCGACCGTCCTGCGGCGAGGTCCGGCGTCCGACCGGCCGGCCCGCCACTGATTGTGGCGACGGGATTGTCCAAGCGGTACGGGACCGCGGTCGCACTGGATCGCGTCGACTTGCAGATCACGCTGGCGGCACCTACGGGTTGATCGGCCCCAACGGGGCGGGAAAGACGACGATCAGTGCGTGAGCCCGTACATCCAGTAGTTGATGCCGAGCTCGAACCCGGCGTTCATCGGCTCGATGGGGAAGAACCCCGTGCCGCCGGACTGCCAGAACTCCGCCAGGTTGGTGTTGTAGCAGGCGATCGACATCAGCCGGCCGTCGGGGTCGTTGTCCTCGAACAGGCCGAAGTACTCCGGGATGAGGCCGGCGAGGTGGTGGTTGTAGGGGTTCGGGAGATCGAGCTCTTCCACGTTGAAGAACGTGTCGAAGATGCGGTGGCCCGGATCGAGGGGGAGCCAGCGGCCGTCGGGAATGACGCGGCGCATCTGCGCCTCGAAGTTCTCCCACTGCCGGCCCTCGAAGTCGTTGAAGATGACGAAGCCGCCCTTGAGCAGGTACTCGCGCAGGCGCGCCGCCTGCCCGTCGGTCATCGCCCAGAAGCCCGGTTCCTGCATCAGTGCGATGGGGTGCCGGAAGAGCTGCGGATCGTCGAGCGGGAGAATCAGGCTGCCGGTGTCCTTGGCGTCGACGGTCGTGAAGTCGTTGAGCAGCGTCATCAGGTGCTGCTCGGCCCGCGGGAATTCGTGCGCCCACATCATGTAGCCGCGCCCGTACACCTGGGCGCCGAACTCGCCCCGGTCCCAGCGGAGGCGCACGAAGGTGACCTCGCCGTCGTAGCGCAGGTTGGGACGGCCCCAGGCGCCGAAGCCGAGGAATGGTTGGGCCGAGACGCTCACCGCCAGCAGGGCGCAGGCGAGCGCGACGAGGATGAGCAACCGCGGACCGACGATTCGTCGGCGCATCTGAACTGTCGATGGTAGCGCGGCATCGAAGCCTGCGCCAGCGAAACCCGCACCGCAGGTCGGAGCGTCAGCGGCCGCCGACCGGCCACCAGCCGCCGGACCGGCCCTTCCGTCAGCCGCCCTGCTCCATGTGCCGAGCCCCGCACGGAACACTCTGCGCATCACGAGTGATCGTGTCGGCCGCACAGCGCCGAACCTTGAATGGCCGACCACGTTCGCTCGACCGCCGCCGCTTGATCCCGCCGCTTGACACCCGGCCCAGCGCGGCCATAATCGCCGCAATGCACAGCGCGACTCGAACAGCGACACGAATCGGCGCCCTGCTTCTGGCGACGGCCCTGACGGCGGCGTGGGGTGCCCAGCTCGCGGCGGCGGGACGCCGGGCCGGAGAAGAGGCCGGCGAGCAGGCGGCCGGGCAACCCCGGCGCCCGGGACTCTACCCGGCCCTGCAGCGCCCGCCGGGGGATCCCGAGCTGATCGCCCGCGGCCGGGGAATATACGGCATCAACTGCCGCGCCTGCCACGGCGTCGACCTGCGGGGCGGCGACCTCGGCGGGCCCAACCTGCTGCGGTCGCAACTCGTGCTGCGCGACCTGCAGGGCGAGCTGATGGGGCCGGTGATCCAGAACGGCAGCACGTCGCCGGACGGCTCCGGCATGCCCGCGCAGCCGCTGTCCGACGAGGACGTGCGGGCCGTCGCCGAGTACATCCACGACGTGCTTTCCACCGCTACTCGTCAGGGCGGGCCGCCGGAAGGCGGGGCGGTGGAGCTGGACATCCTGGTCGGCGACGCGGCGGCGGGCCAAGTCTACTTCGCCGCGCAGTGCGCCGCGTGCCATTCGCCGGCCGGCGACCTGCAGGGCATCGCCTCGCGGATTCCGGAGCCGAAGGAGCTCCAGAACACCTGGGTGCGCGGCGGCTCCCGAACAGGACCGCGGCCCCCGGTGGACGTGACCGTCGCCACCTCCGCGGGCGAGCGGGTGGAAGGGCGCCTCGAGCGGCTCGACGACTTCGTGGTGGTGCTGACGACGACCGACGGGCGCCACCGCTCGTTCAGCCGTCGCGGCGGCGGCGTGCGAATCGAGCTCGCCGACCCGCTGGCCCGGCACCGCGAGCTGCTTTCCGTGTACAGCGACGCCGACATCCACAACGTGACGGCCTATCTGGTGACCCTGCAATGAGACGTGACCCTGCAATGAGACGGATACTGCTTCCGGCGCTCGCCGCCGCGTTGCTGACAACCGCTCCCGCCGCCGCCGGCGCGCAGGAAGGCGGGCTCGACCCCGCGTCGCTCACCGCGCCGCTCGAAGAGTCGTGGCCGACCTACTCCGGCGACTACACGGGCCGGCGCTACAGCAAGCTGACCCAGGTGAACACCGAGACGGTGCAGCACCTGACCCTGGCCTGGACGGTGGAGCTGAACACCGGCATGCCGCCGCTTACCGGCCCCGGCGCGCCCGACTTCATCGGCGGCGAGAGCAGCGGCGAGTTCACCATCGGCAGCCAGCGCATCAAGGGCGCCATCCTGCAGGTGGGCGACCTGCTGTACGTCACCGCTCCGGATCACGTCTGGGCGCTCGACGCGCGCGACGGCACCGAGCGCTGGCACTACTTCTGGAAGACCCGCGGCGGGCCGCACATCGGCAACCGCGGGGCGGCGATCTGGCGCGATTCGCTCTTCTTCGAAACGGTCGACAACTACCTGGTGTCGCTCGACCTGCGGACCGGCGAGGAGCGCTGGCACACCGAGATCGCGAGCTTCGAGGAGCAGTACTTCTCCACCATGGCGCCGATAGTCGTCGGCGACCACCTGCTGGTCGGCACCGGCAACGACCTCGACGCCCCCGGCTTCCTGCAGTCGTTCGACCCGGCGACGGGCGAGCGGCAGTGGATCTTCTACACGGTGCCGATGAAGCCGGGAGATCCGGGGCTGGAGACGTGGCCGAGCCTGGACGCGGCCTCGCACGGCGGCGGGCAGGTCTGGGTGCCCGGCGTCTACGACCCGGAGACCAACTACTACATCTTCGGCACGGGGAATCCGACGCCGGGCTACACCGGGGTGGCGCGGCGCGGCGACAACCTGTTCACCTGCACGCTCATAGCGGTCGACGTGGCGACCGGCGAGATGGCCTGGTACTTCCAGACCTCGCCGCACGACACCCACGACTGGGACTCGGCCCAGACCCCGATCCTCATCGACGGCGTCATCGACGGCGAGCCGCGCAAGCTGGTCTCGACGGCGGCGCGCAACGGCTACTTCTTCACCGTCGACCGCGTGACCGGCGAGCACATCGCCACCAGCCGCTACGGCGCCACCGCGAACTGGGCCAGCCACGTCCGTGAGAGCGGCTCGCCCAATCCCGACCCGCGCAAGGAGGCCATCATCCCCGGCGCACTCGTGTCGCCGGTCGAAGGGGGCGTCACCAACTGGCAGCCGCCGGCCTTCAATCCCGACACCGGCCTCTTCTACACGCAGGAGAACAACGGCTTCAACCTGCTCTACCTGACCGACCCGGACCCGCGCGGGTCGATGGGGCTCGGCGGGAAGGACCGCGTGGTGGTGGGCTCGGGCGGCAACGCCTTCTCGGCCATCGACTACCGCACCGGCGACATCGTCTGGCGCCACGCCTGGCCGCCGGGCGGCGGGGGCGGCGCGGGCGTGCTGACCACCGCGGGGGGCGTCGTCTTCACCGGGGACGGCAGCGGCAACTTCGTGGCGTTCGACGCGGCCGACGGCGACCTGCTGTGGCACACGCGCATCGGCAACATCTCCAACGCCCCGCAGACGCACCTGCTCGACGGCCGCCAGTACGTGCTGGTCGCCGTCGGACAGCGGCTGTTCGCCTTCGTGATGTACTGAGTTGGAACACACCTTGAACGACACGGACGCGGGCGCCCGCAGCTACGAGATTCCTCCCGAGCTGTTCAGCCTGACCCAGGTGGACGACGACGGACTGCTGTTCATCTCACCGGTCATCCACGACTGGAACATCGTCTCGTCGAGCGGCCTCGACACGGTGATCGATCTCGAGGGCGGCCTCGACGTGGGCGTCCCCACCGTGCCCAACCAGGTCCTCTACATCTACTTCCCGATCCTGGACGAGGACCTGCCGGACCTGGAGAAGCTCGACGCGCTCGCAGCGCTCGGCGCGAGCCTCGTGGGGCAGGGCCACCACGTGCTGTCCCACTGCGGCATGGGGTTCAACCGCTCGGCTCTCGTGGCCGGGCTGATCCTGCACAAGCTCGGGATGCCGGGACCGCGGGTCGTCGAGCGGTTGCGGGAGCGCCGCCCCGGGGCCCTGTTCAACGAGCGCTTCGCGGCCTGGCTGGAGTCGCTGGGGTAGGGATCTGCAGCGCGTCCCGGGCGGCCGTGCAGACCACGGACCACCCTGGGACGCGATGCGAACGCTTGCGCCGCAGAACTACGCATCGCTGGGTTCTGCGGCGCAAGCTCCTAGAAGTCGATCTGGCCCCCGATCTGCATCAGCCGGGGATCCATGATCGTCGCGGGCTGCTGCCAGCGCGAGCCGAACGTGCTGTTCACCCCCAGCACCGAGCTGGTGTTGAGCGCGTTGTAGGCATCGAAGTTGATCTGGAAGCGGAAGCGGCCGGCGTAGAGGATCTTGCTGACCCTCAGATCCAGCCGCCGAATCCGCCCTTCGAACAACGTCTGCGGCGCGACCAGCGGCACCGTCGCCGCCCGCCGGCCGCCCGCCAGCGGCCGCCCGAGCGATGCCATGATCTCGTCGTTCGTCGCCGCGTAGTTGGCGTCTATCGGCGGTCCCGACAGATCCTGGTAGGTCGCGCTGAACATCGTGTCTCCCGGCAGCGGCACCGACCCGTAGACCTTGACCTGCGTCTGGGCCTCCCAGGGCCTGACCTCGCGGCAGTGCAGCAACTGCTGCGGCGTATCGACCACGAAGCACTGATCCTGGACCGAGCGCCCGGTGTCCACGCCGCCGCCGATCTCCCGAACTGGCCGAAGCGGTCCACGGCCGTGATCAGGTTCTCGACCTGTCCGAACTTCTCCGGCTTGATGTCGTAGAGGCCGCAGACCTCGTGCCCGCCGCCGCCGGGCAGCCGCGGATCCAGCGGCGCCGTGATGCAGTAGTGATCGTAGTCGTCGGGCGTCACCAGGACGTTGTCCGTCAGCCGGACCTTGCTCGCTCCGAGGGTGCCGTAGCCCGACCCGCTCGAGAAGTACCCGCCGGTGTTGTAGTAGTACCCGACGCTCATCGACAGCCCTTCGCGGAGCTCCTGCTGCACTTCCGCCGACATGTCCCAGTTGTAGTCCCGCCGGCCCCAGCCGCTCAGGACGTCGGGATCCCACCGCACGGCGTTCGGGTTCTGTTGGCCGAAGTTCGAGTTGTCAATCGGGCCGCACTCTCCGTTGGCGCCGAAGTTCCCCAGGTTGCAGTCCGGCACGTAGTCGCCGTTGGCGTCGTTCCAGGACCGGTTCGCAAAGAGAATCGACGTATTGATCGGGTTGTTCGCCGCCGTCATGTTCGTGCTCGACTTCCCGACGTAGCGGCCCATCGAGAACTTCAGCGCCGTTCGCCCGTCCCCGAACAGGTCGTAGGCGGCCCCCAGGCGCGGGCTGAAGTCCCGCCACACCGGCACGTTGCTGCGGGGCGCAAAGTCCACCGGCGGGAGCCAGTCGTTGCCGAACGTCACGCCCGGCCACGTCCCCGGATTGGGTCCCCCCGGGAACGACTGCGCCGGCACGTAGCCGTTCATGGAGTCGAAGCGCGCGCCGGGGTTCAGCGTCAGCCGGTCGATCGTCCACTGGTCCTGCGCGTAGATCCCGACCTCGTTGACGCGGTTCTTTTCGAGCGCCGGCGTCGCATGCTGTCTGATCCGGAGCGGCACGCCGTTGCGGAACCAGTACTCGGCGTTCGTGGGCCGGAAGAAGAAGTTGTCCCGCGTCAGGTGCTCGTAGAGGAACCCGGCCTTGAAGTTGTGCGACCCGGTGACGTACGAGACCGACCCGCGGGCCGAGTAGCGGTCCGTGTTGTTCGGGTCGCCGCGATACACCGAACCCGAGCCGTAGCTGATGCCCGTCCCCAGATCCGTGATCCGCACCATGTCCGGCGTGACACCCGGCATGAAGAACTGATTCCACTGCGAGATCGCTACCGTCGCGCCGGCCTCCAGCAGCAGCCGGCTCGTCTGCGTCGACGTCCACGTGCCCTGCAGCGGCCGGTTCGGGTCGAACCGGTACCCAGGGGCTGAACTCCTGCATGCGGGTCGAGTTGGACGACCGGCCCGTCGGCGTTCGTGTCCGCCCCGATGCCGCTCGTCTGGAGCACCATCTCCTCGATCGCCGCCGCATTGATCTGGTAGCTGCTGTTCCCCGAGGTGTTCTCCACGCCCATGCCGTCGAACGCCACCTTGGTGCCTCGCTTACCGTGGAACGAGCCGCCCACCTGCGAGCTGTAGCGGCCGCCCACGTCGGCCAGGCCCGTGAACCCCGGCGTCAGGGTGACGAGGTTGTTGACGTGCTTCGTGCTCATCGGCAGCGTGGAGAGCGTTTCGTCGGTGACCGCCGTCTGCCGCCGGACGTTCTGCACGTCGACCACCGGCGTGGCGCCGGTGACGGTGATGGTCTCCTCGATGCCGCCGACGGCCATCGCCGAGTCGATGTTCGCCGTAACCCCCGTCGACAGCTCGATTCCCTCCCGGACGAGCGTCGTGAAGCCCGGAAGAGTGAAGGTGACCGTGTAGACGCCGGGCCGCAGGTCGATGATCGAGTAGAGGCCCTGGTCAACGCGGGCGGGACCGCGGTCACAAGAATGTTGGTGACATCCATCGTCCACATCTGAGACAGTGGGCACAGGACGCGAGGAGGTCGTCCCGGGCAGCCATACGGGTGTTGACGTACGAGTTGAACAGCAGAAGCAGACGAACGTGAGGACCGAGAGCATGTCGAAGCGCATCTACCGTTCGCGTCGCACTTGCATCGTCGTCGGCGTCCTCCTGCTTGCACCAGCGGCAGCCCTGGCGCAAGGCATCTCCGGAACCGTGTCGGACAACACGGGCGGCGTCCTGCCCGGCGTAACCGTCACGGCGGCAAGCCCGGCCCTGATTGAAGGTCAGCGGGTGGCCATCACGGACAGCCAGGGCCTGTACTCCATCGTCGACCTGCGCCCGGGCGTCTACACGGTCACTTTCGGTCTGCCCGGCTTCAGCACGATCATCCGTGAGGGGATCGAGCTGACCACCGGATTCACGGCCAACGTCGACTCGGCCATGGCGGTCGGCGGCATCGAGGAGACGATTACGGTGACCGGGGCCGCCCCGGTGGTCGACGTGCAGAACGTGCGCCGGCAGACGCTGGTGACCGATGAAGTGCTCTCGACGTTGCCGATGAGCACCAAGCACGTCAACAACCTCGTCACCCTCACGCCCGGATTCACCGGCCTGGCGGACGTCGGCGGCCGCTACACGTCGCAGGTCGGCGGCGAGTACCACGGCAAGGCCGGGACCAAGGTGGCGATGGACGGCATGGGCGTCGAGAACAGCTTCGGGAACAGCAGCTACCAGATCAACGCGGCGGCGGTCCAGGAGATGGTGCTACAGACGACCGGCATCTCGGCCGACACCAACGCCGACGGCGCCGTCGTCAACGTCATTCCGAAGGAGGGCGGCAACACCTTCAGCGGGATCCTGGCCGGGTTCTTCGCCAACGACAGCATGGAGGGCCAGAACCTGACGCCCGAGCTGCAGGAAAAGGGCCTCGATACGGCGAACGAGACGCTGAAGATGTGGGATCAGTCGATCAGCCTGGGCGGGCCGATCAAGCGCGACAAGCTGTGGTTCTTCTTCGCCGGGCGGAGCTGGGGCTTCTCGCGCAAGCACGCGGGCGTCTACTGGAACCAGAGCACCTTCCCGGGCGCGCCGGACACCGGCCAGCCGCGGTACCTCACGCCTCCGGGAGCGGAACGCCAGGTCGTGAACTTCATCCCGTACGTCGATCAACCGGACAACCGCTTCAGCGGGCGGCTGGAATGGTACGACTCGTACCTGAGCCGGGTCACCTGGCAGGCGGCCGAGAACCACAAGTTCAACATGACCTACGACGAGCAGCGGGCCTGCAACTGCGGCTCGACGAACGCCTCGTCGATGCAGGAATCGTCGAGCGGCTACCGTTTCGACCCGAACCGGCTGCTCCAGTTCTCGTGGACCTCGACCCAGACGAGCCGGTTGCTGCTGGAGGCGGGCGGGGCGATGGCGATCTCGCAGTGGAACAGCTTCCTGATGCCCGGCGTCGAAGCGGATCACGTCCAGGTGACCGACACCGGGCTGGGGATCAACTACGGCAACTACGCCTGGTTGCGGGGCGACCCCAACAACACCGACCGCTACAGCCAGCGCTTCTCGGTGTCGTACGTCACCGGGTCGCACAACTTCAAGGCCGGGATCCAGGCCGAGCAGCTCGTGGACAACGTCTACCTGGTCCGAGGCGGCGGCAACGTGCAGTACCGGTTCAACAACGGCGTGCCGAACCGGATCACGCAGTGGTCGACGCCCTACCTGCAGCGGGACCGCGCCCGGGATCTGGGGATCTACGCGCAGGATCAATGGACGATCGACCGCCTGTCGATCAACCTGGGGGTGCGGTTCGACTCCCTCTACGGGTACAGCCCCCAACAGGATCTGCCCGGGGAACCGCACGCGACGAATCCCTGGGGAGACTTTGCGAGACTCAACCCCTGGCTGGGCCGGCGGTCATACGACGCGCGGATGGGAACGCCGAGCTGGAAGGACATCAATCCGCGCCTGGGGGTCGCGTACGACCTGTTCGGCAACGGCCGGACCGCTCTGAAGGGATCGCTAGGCCGCTACGTGGCCAAGATCGGCACCGAGATCACCAACGCCAACAACCCGATCGTGCGTTCGGTGAACAACACCAACCGTTCGTGGAACGACGCCAACCTCAACTATGTCCCCGACTGCGACCTGGGCAACTTCGCCGCGAACGGGGAATGCGGCGCGATCGACAACAACAACTTCGGCCAGTTGAACCCCAACGCCGTCCAGTGGGACCCGGACGTGCTGAACGGCCTGCGCGACAGCAACTGGGACATGTCGGCCGAGATCCAGCAGGAGCTGGTGCAGGGGCTGTCGATGACCGTCGGCTACTACTTCAACAACGCCGGCTACTCGCAGGAGACCAACAGCAAGAACCGGCGGACCGACAACCAGGCCGTGACCCCCGACGACTACAGCCCGTACTGCATCACCGCGCCCCGCAACCCGGGACTGCCGGGCGGCGGCGGCAACGAGATCTGCGGTCTGTACGACCTCAATCCGGACAAGTTCGGCCAGGTCGACAACATCATCACGCGGACCACCTACTTCGGGAGCGACAGCCGGCAGAACCACTTCTTCAACGTCACGTTCGACGGCCGAATCGGGAACGGCATCCAGTTCGGCGGCGGGATCGACACCGGCAAGTCGATCGAAGACCAGTGCTTCACCATCGACTCGCCGCAGGACATGCTGCACTGCCGGGTGGTGACGCCGTTCAAGGCGCAGACGCAGTACAAGGCGTTCGGGTCGATCCCGTTGCCGGGCGACCTCTTCATCAGCGCGGCCTACCAGAACCTGTCGGGGCCGGCGTACGACGCAAACCTCTTCATCGGCAACGATGCGGTCATGGGCCTCGGCCGGCCTTTGTCGGCCGGCTTCGCGGTGGTGCCGCTCGTGGCGCCGCAGACGCTGTTCGAGGAGCGGATCTCGCGGCTGGATTTCCGGTTGAGCAAGATCATCAACTACAGGCGGTTGCGCTTCCAGATCAATCTGGACGCGTACAACCTGATGAACACCAGCGACGTCCGTACGGTCAACAGCTCGTACGGCTCGCGGTGGGGGTACCCGAACTCGATCATCGATCCGCGGCTCGTCCAGATCGGCGGCCAGATCGACTTCTAGGAGCTTGCGCCGCAGCACGCAGCGAAGCGGAGTTCCGAGACGCAAGGTCCATGGTGCGGACAGGATGGGCCGAGACTCCGAGCTTGCGAGGCGTTTCGGGGCGCTAAGAGCGCGCACATCCCGGCTTGGGCGGTCCGTCGTGGAACGGGCCGCCCAGGGTCCTTCCTCGTGAAGCGGGCACTCTTCGGAATCCTCGTGGCCGCGATGCTCGGCGTGCGTTGCGGCGCAGATCCTGCCGGCCCGGCAGCGCGACACCGTACGGCTCCGCCGCCCGATCGGGAGGCCGGCGACCTCTTCGAGGCCGGGGCCGGCGACTGGTTCTCGGAGGCCGCCGCAAGAACCGGCCTCGACTTCACCCACTTCAACGGCATGTCGGGCCGGTACTATTTCCCGGAGATGATCCCGGCCGGCGCCGGCCTGCTCGACTACGACAACGACGGCGACCTCGACGTGTACCTGGTGCAGGGCCGCATGCTGGGCGACGGTCCGAATCGGAACGACGGATCGCCGCCCGCCGTCGCCCCGCGCCCGGGGGGGCGGCTCTTTCGGAACGATCTGCGGGTGGAGCCCGACGGGACGCGCTCGGTGCGGTTCACCGACGTCACCGAACGAAGCGGGATCGAGGCGCGCGGCTACGGCATGGGCGTCGCGGCCGGCGACGTCACCAACGACGGCTGCACGGACCTCTACCTCACCAACCTCGGCCCCAATCAGCTCTTCCGCAACAATTGCGACGGCACGTTCACGGACGTGTCCGAAGCGGGCGGCGCCGAGGGCGGCGGGTGGAGCGTGTCGGCTGCGTTCGTCGACTACGACCGCGACGGCTGGCTGGATCTCTACGTCGGCAACTACGTGCAGTACAGCATCGAGACGGACCGTGCGTGCACCGGCCTGGCGGGCCGGCGGGACTACTGCACCCCGGAGGTCTACGCGCCGCAGGCCGACCGGCTCTACCGGAACCGCGGCGACGGCCGGTTCACGGACGAGACCGTGACCGCGCTCCCCGGGGCCGCGTTCGGTCCCGCGCTCGGCGTGTCGACCGCCGACTTCGACGGCGACGGGTGGAGCGACGTCTACGTCGCCAACGACGTGCACCAGAACCTGCTGTGGATCAACCAGGGTGACGGAACGTTCCGGGATCGCGGCCTGGTGTCGGGAGCGGCGTTGAGCGGCGACGGCGCGGCGGAGGCGAGCATGGGCGTCGACGCCGGCGACTTCGACAACGACGGAGACTTCGATCTCTTCATGACTCACCTGCCGACCGAAGGGAACAACCTGTACGAGAACTTCGGGGACGGACTGTTCGAGGACGCCAGCATCCGGACCGGACTCGGTCCCGCGAGCCACGGGCACACCGGCTTCGGCGCCGGGTGGCTCGACGTCGACAACGACGGCTGGCTCGACCTGCTGGCCGTCAACGGCGCGATCGAGGCGATCGACGGGCGCGGCGACCATCCGTTTCCCTACGACGAGACCAACCTGCTGTTCCGCAATCTGCGCAACGGGCGGTTCGAGGAGGTCAGCGCCGGGGCCGGCGCTGCCTTCCGCCGCTCGGAGATCAGCCGCGGCGCGGCGTTCGGAGACGTCGACAACGACGGCGACACCGACGTCGTCGTCTCCAACAACAGCGGCCCGGCGCGGCTCCTGCTCAACGAGGTGGGCAACCGCAGCCACTGGCTGGGCCTGAGACTGCTGGGAAGCGGTGCGCAGCGCGACATGCTCGGCGCCCGCGTCGCCGTGACCTCCGCCGGCGAAACGCGGTGGCGGCACGCGCGCACCGACGGGAGCTACGCGTCCGCTCACGATCCCCGCGTGCTGGTGGGGCTGGGCGCCTCCGCGGAGCCTCCGCGCGTGCGCGTCGTCTGGGCGAGCGGGCGGGTCGAGGAATGGCGCGACCTTCCCGTCGACGCCTACACGACGCTGACCGAAGGGCAGGGGGCGGCGCCATGAGCCTGCATCGCCTGCGCGGTTGGACGGGTTCCGCGAACGGCGCCACCCGGACGATCGGCGCCACCCTGATCGCTTCGTTCGCGATCTGGGTAGCCGGTTGCGCGGGCGGAGGCGATCCCGAGGCGGGAAGCGGGACCGCTCTGCCGGCCGCATTGCCGGACCTGTCCACGGCCGACCTCTTCGTGCGCGAACAGGTGCGCTCGCAGCACGCCGCGTTGATGCGCACCGTCGCGGCGCCGGCCGCGGACGCCGGCGCTCGCGCCGCCGCCTACGGCGACATGGGGAAGCTGCTGATGGCCGCGGGGCTGGCCGACGCGGCCGAGCCGTACCTGCGGCAGGCGCGGACGCTGGCGCCCGACGACGCTCGCTGGCCGTACTACCTGGGGCACCTCTACAGGACGACCGGCGCGCTCGACGATTCCGCCGCCGCCTTCGATGCGGTGCTGCGCATCCGGCCCGACGACCCGCTGGCCCTGCTGTCGCTGGGCGACGTGCACCTCCTGCAGGGACGCCCGGAGGCTGCCGAACCCCTGTTCAGGGCGCAGCTCGCCATGCAGCCCGACTCGGTCGTCGCCCACGTCGGGATCGGCCGCGCCGCGCTCGCGCGCAACGACTACGCCCGCGCCGTCGAGTTCCTGGAGGAGGGGCTGCGGCTGAGCGGGCAGACCGCGGTGGGCGTCCACTATCCGCTGGCGCTCGCCTACCGCGGACTCGGCCGGCTCGACAGGGCCGAAGAGCATATGCGGCAGCGGGCCGACGTCGCGATCCTGGCGGAGGATCCCCTGATGGAGGCGCTCGACACGTTGATCGAGAGTCCGCGGGCGTACGAGCGACGCGGGAACCGGGCCCTCACCCGGCGCGACTGGGTCTCGGCCGCCGAATACTTCCGGCGCGGGCTCGTCCTCGAACCGGGCGACCCGACGCTGAGGCATCGGCTCGGCACCGTGCTGTTTCAGATGGGAGACCCGGGCGGGGCCTTCGCGGAGTTCGAGCGCATCCTGCAGACGGCGCCCGATTTCGCGCTGGCGCACTTCAGCCTGGGAGTGCTGCTGGAGGGAGCGGGCCGCAGGCCGGAGGCGATAGAGCGATTCGAGTCGGCCGTGCGCCACGAGCCGGGCCATGTCGAGGCGCGACTGGCACTGGCCGGTCTGCTGCGCCGGCAGGGGCGCTTCGAGGAAGCGCTGGAGCAGTACGAGAGGGTCATCGAGCAGGGCCCGGCGGGCGACCCGCGGATCGAGGAAGCCCCGTTCGGCCATGCGATCACGCTCGTCCGCCTCGGCCGCTACGCGAGCGCGCGGGACCGGTTGACGGATGCGCTGGCCACGTACGCGGACCAGCCCTTCTTCGCCCACGCGCTCGCCCGCCTGTTGAGCGGCGCGCCGGACGCCGGCGTCAGGAACGGCGCCCGTGCGCTGGCACTGCTGCAGGGGCTTCCGGAGACCGCGCAGCGTCTCGATCTGGGCGAGTCCATGGCGATGGCCCTCGCCGAGACGGGGCGCTACGAGACCGCGGCCCGGTGGCAGCGCGACGCCATCGACCGGGCGGCCGGCGGCGGGCGGCCGGACCTCGTGCCCCGGATGCGGGAGAAGCTGGCGCGCTACGCGAGCGGGCGGCCGTGGCGCAGCGACGATCCGGTCGAGTTCGATCCCTTCCTGGAGCAATCCGCGGGCGCCGTGCGCTGATCGCGTGCGGGGTGCGCGGTGCGGCAATATCATGTGTCGCATGGCAGGCGCGCTGATCGTACTGACGGCGGCCATTCTCGCGGGGTGCGCCCCGGGCGGCTCTTCCCTCGGTGACCGCGCCGCTGCCGGGCGCCCTGGAGCCCCCGGCAGCGGATCCGGGGATTCCGGCGACGCGGCGTGGTTCGTCGACCGGGCGGCGGCCGCGGGCCTCGACTTCGTGCACTTCAACGGCGCCTCCGGACGCTTCTACTACCCCGAGATCCTGCCTCCGGGCGTCGCTCTGCTCGACTACGACAACGACGGCGACCTCGACGTGTTCCTCGTCCAGGGCCGCATGCTCGACCCGGAAGCGAATCTCTCGGACGCCCTCGTACCGCCCGCCTCGCCGCGCCCGCTCTCGGCGCGCCTCTACCGCAACGACCTCGAACCCGGCGCCGACGGAGTCCCGTCGCTGCGCTTCGTCGACGTCACCGCCGCGAGCGGGCTGGCGGCCGAGGGCTACGGTCTGGGCGTCGCGACCGGCGACGTCCACAACGACGGGTGGGTCGATCTGTTCGTGACCAACTTCGGGTCGGACCGCCTCTTCCGCAACAACGGCGACGGGACGTTCACCGACGTGTCGGACGGCGCCGGCCTGGAGGAGCGGGGCACGTTCGGCGTCTCGGCGGCGTTCGTCGACTACGACCGCGACGGCTGGCTCGACCTGTACATCGGCAACAACGTCGACTACGACCTCGACGACGACACCGTCTGCCCGAACGCGGCGGGCGCGCGCGACTATTGCCCCCCGGAGACCTACGGCGGGCTGCCGGACCGCCTGTACCGAAACCGCGGCGACGGCACGTTCGACGACGTCACGGCGACGGCGCTCCGGCACGGCCGCACGGGAGGCGTCACGCGGGCCGCGGCGGGACGCAACGGACCGGCGCTGGGCGTCGCCACCGCGGACTACGACGGCGACGGCTGGCCCGACATCTACGTGGCCAACGACGGCACCGAGAACCTGCTCTGGATCAACCAGCGCGACGGCACCCTGACGGACGCGGCGGTGCTCTCGGGCGCGGCCCTGAGCGAGCTCGGAACGCCCGAGGCCGGCATGGGCGTGGACGCCGGCGACTTCGACGACGACGGCGACGAAGACCTGTTCCTGACGCACCTGACGACCGAGGGCAACAACCTCTACGTCAACGACGGGTCCGCGCTGTTCCGGGACGAGAGCGCTCAGTCCGGACTCGGGTCGGGGAGCCTGCCCTACACCGGCTGGGGCTCGGCGTGGTTCGACTTCGACAACGACGGCCGGCTCGACGTCATGGCGGTCAACGGCACGGTGGTGGCGGTGGACGGACGCGCCGGCGACGCGTTTCCCTACGACCAGCGCAACACGCTGTTCCGCAACCTGGGGAACCGGCGCTTCGCGGACGTCACGGACCGGGCAGGTCCCGTGTTCGATCTCTCGGAGGTGAGCCGCGGCGCCGCGTTCGGCGACGTCGACAACGACGGGGACGTGGACGTGCTGGTGGGCAACAACGCCGGTCCGGTCCGACTGCTCGTCAACGCCGTCGGCAACCGGCGGCACTGGGTGGGCCTGCGGCTCGTCGCGTCCGCGAACGGTCCCGACCCCGCCCCTGGACGCGACATGCTGGGCGCCCGCGTGGCCGTGATCCGGGACGGCGAGCCGACGCGCTGGCGGCGCGCCCGCACCGACGGCAGCTACGCGTCGGCCAGCGATCCACGCGTGCTCGTCGGCCTCGGCGACTCGCCGGCGGCGCCGGCGGTGCGCGTGCTCTGGCCCAGCGGGCGCGCCGAAGTCTGGAGCAGCGTGGCCATCGACCGCTACACGACCCTGACCGAGGGACGGGGACAACCGCCACCGGAGGAGACGCGATGAACGGCCACCGGCACGCCGTTGTCGGCGGGGCGCGCGCGATCTGCTGTCTGGTCGCCGCGCTGAGCATCGGCTGCGGCGCTCAGGACGGCGGTACGAACGACGCATCGGGAGAGGCCCCCGGCGCGGCGGAATCGGTGCTGCTGCCGCCGGACGGCCGGGACCTGCTGCCCGTCACCATGCCCGACTACGCGGCCATGACGGAACCGGTCGCGCAGCAGATGCGCACGTACCGTACCGCGGTCCGCGTGCGCATCGACGAGCCGTCGACCGCGCCCGCGGCGCTTGGCGATGCGTACGGCCGCCTGGGCATGCTGCTGCTGGCCGCGACCTACGTCGACGCCGCCGAAGCCAGCCTGCGCAACGCACGGACGCTGATGCCGGACGACGTGCGGTGGCCGTACTATCTCGGCCGGATCCACGAAGCGAACGGCGACCTCGCGGAATCGGCCCGTGCCTACGAACGGGCCGTCGAGCTTCAGCCGAACGGGCTGGCCGCGCGGGTATTGCTCGCGGACGTGCTGCTCGCGCGGGGAGAGATCGACGCAGCCGAGAGGACGTACAGCGAAACGCTGGAGCAACACCCCGACTCGGCGGCGGCGCAGGTCGGACTCGGACGCGTCGCCCTGAACCGCCGGCAGTACTCGGACGCGGTCGCGCAATTCGAACGGGCGCTGGCGCTGGCGCCGTGGGCCACCGGCGTGCACTATCCGCTCGCGCTCGCCTACCGGGGCCTCGGTGATACCGGGAAGGCCGAGGCGCACCTGCAGCAGCGGGGAGACGTCGAGGCGCTCCCGCCGGATCCGCTGAGACAGCAGCTCGACGAGCTGCTCGAGAGCGCGAACGCGTACAACATCAGGGGCGGGCGGGCGCTCGACGCCGGCAACTACCGCGCGGCGGCCGACCTGTTCCGCCGCGGGCTCGAGCTGGACCCGAGCGACCCCTCGCTACGGCAGCGGCTCGGCGTCGCGCTGTTCCAGTTGGGCGACGCCTCCGGCGCCATGGCGGAGTTCGAGCGCGTCGTCCGGACCGCGCCCGAGCACACCCAGGCCCGGTTCAGCCTCGGCGTGCTGCTCGCCGACCAGGGACGGGATCGAGAGGCCATCGACCATCTGTCGGCGGCACTGGAGCGCGACCCGGCGTACATCCAGGCGCGGGTGCAGCTCGCCGACGTCCTCGCGCGCAGCGGACGTCCGGACGAAGCGTTGTCCCATTACGACGAGGCGCTGGCGCTGGACCCGACCCGACCCGAGCCCGGCTTCGGGGCCGCGATGGCGCTGGTCCGCCTCGAGCGGTACGCGGCGGCGCGCGACCGCCTGACGCAAGGCCTCGACTCGAGTCCCGAGAACGCGATGTTCAAGCACGCGCTCGCACGCCTGCTGGCCAGCGCGCCGGACGATCGGGTCCGCGACGGTCGCCGGGCGATGTCGCTCGTCGAAGAGCTGCTGGCACAGCAGCAGAGCCTCGCACTGGGCGAGACGGCTGCCATGGCGCTCGCCGAGATGGGGATCTACGACCAGGCTGCCGCCGTGCAGCGCGACGTCATGGCGGCGGCCCGCGATGCAGGGCTCACCGACGCCGTGGGGCGCATGGCGGGCAACCTGGCGCTGTACGAGGCGGGCCGGCCCTGCCGGACGCCGTTCACGGAAGCGGAGCTTCGCTGATCGGACGGTCGCCGCGCTTCCCGGGAGGCTTCCTGCCTGACCTGGCTGCTGGGTCTGTGTGGTCGCTGGGTGGCCTGCCCGCCGCGCGCGTGGTTGCCCTACAGAGTTCCTCGCCCGCGCCGATCCGGACCGAGTAGCCGTCGCAGCCGGCTGAGGAGTCGAGCGCGGCGGGCTTCGTAGAACACGTTGAATCCAGTGATGCCGGCCGGAACATCGCCAAGGTCGTGATGTTCGGCGTACTCCCGTGCCGCCCGGGGCTCGAACGTCGCGATCCACTTTCCCGGAAGCACGTCGCTCTTGCTCTGGTTCAGGTCCCCAGCAAGCAGTTGCAGATTCGGCAAACGATCCACGCGATCCTGGTACTCCTCGATGTCGTCCTCAGACACGCCGGCCCGGCGTAGTCGCCGTGACGAAAAGCGGCTCTTCGGGAACACGTGGTCGATGTGGAACTTGTTGTTCTGAGTATCCACGAAGGGGTACAGCACGGACAGCAGCGCGAACGCGCGGTCCTTCGATTCCACGAGATCCTCGAGCTCTTCCTCCTCGAACGTCAGGCTCTTGCCCCTGGCCCGCATCGCCTCTTCCAGGCGCTCGGCAGGAAACGCCTCGCTGCCGTGCGTGTCAATGACCGTCCGCAGCGCGGTCAGCAGCGAGTCCAGGCCGCTGCCCCAGATCCCACGCTTGAGCAACGATCGTGTCAACCAGCTTCGGATCGCGTCGCGATCTCTCTTGTACGCCGCCTGAACGAGGAATCCAGCCGGCGCGTCGCGACGATATAGGTAATGGGCGATGGGAAGGACAGCGTTGTGCGCGCGCAGACTGCTCTCGGAGAAACCGAAGCTCGCCACGAGCGCCACGGTGGTGCCGACTGCCGAGGTGATCCGGTCCCAGCGGTCTTCGAGGAGCCTCATGTTGTTGCGGGTGAAGTTGGTGACCCTGAACCCTACGCTCGTGACGCCGGCCAGCATCAGACCTGCCTTCAGCAGGAAGTCCTGAGAGAACCCGAAGCCGCCGCCCATGTCGTTGATCTCGTCCACCTTGCCGTGGATCTCGGCTCTGGCGTCCAGCGTCTCCCACTGTGCCGTGGCCATGCTCATGAGCATGTCCGAGTAGCTCAGCTTGGTGCCGCCGCTGTTGGTGCGAATGAAAACGTGCAGGACCTTGTCGAGATCCTGATCCTCCTCCTCGTAGTACGCGACGACCGCCTTGGTGTGTACGACCTTGTGAAGTCCTGCAAGGACCTTGAATGGGCCGCGTTGACTGGCGAGTTCGTGATCGACGAGGAAATCATTGAGATCGACGGCATCCTCGGCTCTGAGGATGTCACCGACCGGGTACCAGCAGTGCGTCTCATCCCGCCGTGCGGCCTCCCTGCTGGTCAAGAAGCGGAAGTCGTACTGCATGTCGTACTCGTTCTCCTCCGCTTCGCGGAGGAGGTTCAAGTACAGCCGCCGAACCGGGAAAGCGTCCGGGTTCTTCCACCACAGGCGCGGGAGCTTGTACGCGTAGCTGCCACGCAGCCCGATGTTCAGGGCCGTGAGTCGTTGCTGGCCATCAAGGACCGCCGTGATCTCGTCGCGGGTAACTGCGCCGACTGACGCGCAATGAGCGTTGTCCCTTTCGTGGTAGTCGAGCATGAAGTCATAGAACTTGTACTTCTCGATGCCTTCCCGCCGGACCATCCAGAACAGGAAAGAGCCAATCGGGTATCCCCGCATCAAGCTGTCGAAAAGGCACTCGATCTGCTCGGGCCACCAGACGAACTCTCGCTGGATGGCGGGCAGGACGTATTCCCTGCGTTCTATGGATCCGAGCGCCTTGCTGATCGTGATGGGGGTCTGAAACGCCATGCCCTGCGAATCCTCCTGAGATCCTGAGATGATGTCGAGCGGACCCGGCGATACGGTGTTCCACTTCGGCTCGTGATGATGTGGGGTCCGCCAACCGCTGGCCTCCCGAGCCGATGTCGCCGACCAGTGAGCGACGGTGGATCGCCGGCCAGACTACCACACTGGAGAGTGGAGCCGTCGGGAGTGGGCGAAGTTCCGGTCGCTCGTGGCCGGCTGGCGACGGACCAGACACGTGCTGCCATGATGTTTGCTGCTGCGGGCGCCAACGGCAAGCGTGCCGCGAGCTGTCTGCTCACACGTGCGACCTGCGGAGTAGGCTGATATGATTGTGTAGGAGCGATCGCTGAGGAGAGTGCACGATGCCTATTGAAGGGGTACGGCCGGCGCGGACCCGCCAACGCAGCGTTCCGCCCACGCGACCGCAAGTCGGCCAGACCGAGGAAGAGCTGAGCGAAGAGGCAATCCGCGCACTCGAAGAGGGGCGCGCGGACCACGCCGCTGGCCGCACCTTCACAATGGCCGAGATCAAGCGCGAGTTGGGGATCGAATCGTGAGCCACTCAGCGGTACAGGATCCCGTCAGCCTGCTGCCGCAGTTACGGTCGTCTGTACGCCTCGCGCCGATGGAGGACGGCATCAATCTCCATCCTGCCTCCGTCTGCCCGCCTGAAGAACACCCTCCAGTCGCCAACCCGGAGACGAAGCGTCGTTCGAGCCTTTACGCGCTTGACGTCGCCAACGCCCGTTCCGGCGTACTGATCGATCCCGGCAACGATGCGTGGTCGCGCTGGCGCGTCGATCCGTCGTAGGTCACGGCGCGCCCGAGCGGAGAACACGACGCGCGTATTAGCCAACGCTTCTACCGTCGCCGATTGCCGGCGGCAGGGGCTGGTTGGGCGCCTTCCACCCGGTGAACATCTACGCCTCGACCGTGATCTTGATGCTCGAGGGGTCGACGCCGAACGACCGCGCGAGCCCCGCCTTCGCTTCAGCGATAGTGAGCGCTCGTTCTTCGGGGGCACCCGCCGTGGCCGCTTGTGCCGTGGCCGCTTGTGCCGTGGCCGGCGAATCGGTCGCTGGCATGGCGACCGCGGTCAGCGGCACTCGAGCGATCGGTGCGTTCGCGATTCCGGCGCCGGCACCGACCAGGGTTACCGGGTCCGACGCCTCGTTCTGGTAGAGCGCGATCCACACGCCTCGGCCGCTCGGGATGATGTGATTCGCGGCGCGACGAGCGGCGTAGGCGCGGTCGAAGCGGCCTTGCAGCTCGTCGGCGTCGATCACGTGAATCCGAGCAAACTGCGGATCGTCCGGGTCCAAGGACGCCACGACTACCACGTCCACGTCGGACAGCGTCGCCCACTGCGTGTCGTCTTTGGTGCGCGGAAACGCGAGCCATTGGTCCTGTGTCGTTCGGATTGCGGCGAGCTTGCTCTTACCGTCCTTGACGATACGGCGGATGCGGGCGTTTCCGAAGCCGCTGACTTTGGTCACGCTCCATCCATCCTTCTCCAGCACTTGGAGGCACGAATGCACCAAGAGCCTACGAATGCGAGTCTTCCTCGGACCTCCAACATCAGTCATGGCACACCTCCAGTTCTTTACGCATACTTTATCATTCTTTCCGGCTGGCATTCCAGGAAAAGCTGCAAGAAAAACTGCTCTTCCCCGCTATTCCTGGACTGGCCGCATGCCGAAGGCACGCGCCGTCGCGATTCGCGTGCCGCCTTCGTCGTCGCGGTCGTGAGGCTGGGCGGGTGCGAGTGACCGGCGTTCGGCGTTCCCCGGGGGTCAAGGTCGGAAGCCCCGGCCACCCTCTCGCCGGCCGAGCGCCAGCGCCAGCAGCCGGCGGGCCTCGGACAGGTTCGGCTGCAGGCGCAGGGCGGCGCGATACGCTTCCACCGCACCCGCGCGCCTGCCCTGTGCGGCCAACGCGCTACCGAGACCGAGGTGCGCGTCCGCGAAGTCGGGCCTGACCGCCAACGTAGCGCGGAACTCGTGCTCGGCGTCTGCGAAACGCGCCGCGCCCAGCAGTATGTTGCCGAGATTGAAGTGCGCGTTCGCATGTCCGGGATCCAGGGCCAGCGTCCGGCGGTAGTGCCGGGCGGCGCCCTCGAGGTCGCCGGAAAGGTGCAGGAGTCCGCCCAGGTTGTTGTGCGCCTCGGCGAAGTCGGGCCGCAGGTCGAGCGCACGCCGGAAGCTGTCCATCGCGTCGGCGGTTCTCCCGCTCGTCGCCAGCGCGGCCCCGAGCCGGTAATGCGCGGACGCGCGGCCTGGAGCGATGCGCACTGCGGCCGCGAGGTGCCGGATCGCCTCGCCCACCTGTCCGACCGCGAACAGATCGTTGCCGACGCGCTCCTGGATCGCGGCGCTGCCGGGCGCGGCGGCCAGCGCATGCCGGGATCCGGCGAGCACGATCTGCGCGACATGCCGGGACACGTCCCGGACGAGGGCCGGACGATCGCCCGGATCGACGGGCAGCACCTGCAGCATCAGCTCGGCCATCTCGTCGGTCGATCGCGGACCGAATCGCACCCGGCGCGGCGGACGGCTCGGGTTTCTCGGATTGCCCGCGGAGTTGTCGAAGACGAAACGCATCACCACTTCGGTTCCCGCCGGCAGGCGCTGCGGCTCGGTGTAGCGATACTCGTCCTGCCACGCGAAGTCCCAGTCGTCGATGCGGATCAGTGGTCGCCGGGCGCCCGTCGGGAGGACCGCCCAGGCCTCCACCTGCCGGGCCAGAAAGTGCGCGTGCGGATAGACGGCGAGCAGCTCGACGGAGGCCGGCAGGCGATACCGATCCTCAACGACATGGGCGGATGCCCCCGCGGGAACGTCTATGGTCTGGGATCCGAGCTGCACCACGGCCGGCGCCGCGGTCGGCGTCGTGTCCGTGAAGAAGAAACCGACCGCGACCCGGATCGGCGTCGGCTCGCCCCGCGGTACGAGATGGGTCTTGAGCACGAGGTCGGAACGCGGCTCGAGACGCCACGCGAGATGATCGGGGACCGGACTCGGGAGCGTGCCCGGCGCCCAGCCGAGGAAGTGGCCATCGGGAGACCGGGCCTGGTCGACGCGGCGATCGTCGTAGCCGGGAACGGGGTCGGCGGCGTCGAGTCGACGGGCCGAGCCGGAACGGTCGACGAGGATACGAGCGTGGTGGATGCCGCGCGTGGTGGCGGGCTTGAGCTCGATCGCCTCGACGAAGCGCGCCTGCGTGGTCGGAACCGGTACGACGAAGTTGCGGTAGACGTCCTCGCCCTCCGCCGGCAGCAGGTAGGGCGTGTCCATGGTGACCACGAGATCGGGGATTCCGCGCGTCCATTCAGCGGGCCACGATGGCGGATCGGGCAGCCCATCCGGATCGCCCTGGGGAGCGCCCGCCGCGACCCACTGCTGGATGAGTTCTATTTCCTCCTCGCCGAGGCGCCGCTCGCCCAGGAAGCTCGCAACGCCGCGCGCCGGCTTCCACGGCGGCATGTCCCGGCGCCGCGTAACGCTCGCGACCGTCCGGGCGCGGGCGCGGACATCGGCGTAGGTCGACAGGCTGAACGGGGCGACCGCGTCCGGGCGGTGGCACGAGACGCAGTGCCTGTTCAGAATCGGCGCGATCTGTCCGTTGTAGGTGACGACGTGCGCGGCCTGTTCCTGCGCGGCCGCGACCTGGGCCGACGCGGGCAGATTCAGGGCGAGTGCAACGACTGGACCGCACGCCGCCAGCGCCGCTCGCACGGACTTCATGGTGCAGGTTCGGCTCGCCCTGCCCTCATTCTGCCACGATGAACGGCCGGCGAAGTACAGTCGCGTCTCTGGCGCGGCGCATGGAGGGCCGCCATGTACCAGGTTGACGCCGCGGCGGCGCTGCGACAGACGGTCCGGACCCTGCGGGGTCGGCGGTTCCGGCCGCAAGTAAGCCGCAACGTCGTGGCGCTCGGGTTCACGAGCCTGCTGACGGACGTCTCGTCCGAGATGGTCGCCACCGTGCTGCCGATCTACCTGGTGCTGTACCTGGGCCTGACGCCGCTGCAGTACGGACTCGTCGACGGCCTGTACCATGGCATGACTGCACTGCTGCGGCTGGCCGGCGGCTTCGCGTCGGATCGCACGCGGCGCGACAAGGAGGTGGCGGCGGTCGGCTACGGCACCTCGGCATTGTGCCGGATCGGGCTGCTGGGAGCGGGCGGCGCCTGGCCGGTCATCGCGGCCATCGTCGCGGTGGACCGCGCCGCGAAGGGGCTGCGGGCGGCGCCGCGCGATGCGCTGATCTCGCTGAGCAGCGGGCGCGCCGGCCTGGCCACCAGCTTCGGCGTCCACCGTGCGCTCGACAGCACGGGCGCGATGCTGGGACCGCTCGTCGCGCTCGCCATCCTGTCCGCCGCGCCGGATGCCTACGACCTGGTCTTCGTCACGAGCTTCGCGGTCGCCGTCGTCGGTTTCGGGGTCCTGTGGCTGTTCGTCCGGAGCGCGCGCGGTCTGGCGCTGGACCCCGTAACGCCGCTGCGCCCCGCCCGGGCGATTCGCGCCCTGTTCGCCACGCGCGGGTTCGCGGCACTGACCTGCGCCGGGACGCTGCTGGGCCTGGCCACCGTCAGCGACGGCTTCCTCTATCTCGTCCTGCAGCAGCGCACGGGGCTGAATCCGGGCCTGTTCCCGCTCCTCTACGTCGGCACCGCGGGCAGTTTCCTGCTGCTGGCCCTGCCGGCCGGGATGCTGGCGGACCGCTTCGGCCGCCGCACCACGTTTCTGGCCGGGCACGGGGTCCTGCTGCTGGCCTATCTGATCGCCCTTCCCGAGGAAGCGTCTGTCGGTGATCTCGTGGTGTGCATCGTCCTGTTGGGCGGCTACTATGCGTTGACGGAGGGCGTGCTGATGGCGCTGGCCAGCGCCATCCTGCCCGCGGAGGTCCGGGGTACGGGCCTCGCCCTGCTGACCACGATGACCAGTCTCGGGCGGCTGGCCGCGTCCGTCGCCTTCGGCGCAGTGTGGGCCGGGTACGGTCCCACGCAGGCGCTGACGTGGTTCCTGATCGCGCTCGGCGGCGCCACCGTCCTGGCCACGGTGGCGCTCAGGGGGAGCCGCGGCCAGGGCGCACGAGACGTGACCACGTGAGCGGCGGCCATCGGAAGCCGTCACCCGTGTTGTCCGCAGGAGTCCGGATTTCAGCCTCCCCGACGGGCTTCGTCGTCGTACTGCAAGCGGACAATGAAGTCCCATGCGTCCCGCGGCGACCGGACCGTTACCGGGCCGCGGCAGCCCGGTGGGAAATGCCTGAGGCTTCCCGTCACGACGGTGAGGGCGGCGGTCTGAAACGCAACCTCCAGGAACATCGTGTCATCCTCGTCCGGCGGCCGCCGGTACGTCCACGGCGCCGCGGTCACGTGTTGCTGGAATTGGAGCGTCGCCAGGAACGCTTCGCGCCGGAATCGTGCAACGCCAAGCCGGGGCCGCGCCATGACATCCCGGTACTCGGCCTCGATCCGGTCGTCCAGCGCGAGGCGCAGGCGCCGTGCCTGCAGGGCGTCGACGATCCGCCCGGGCGGACCGAACGGCGACAGCAGCCCGGACACCAGGACGTTGGTGTCGACGACCCAGACGGGGGTGTCACCCACGCCGCGCTCGTTGCCTGCGCGCCTGTCTCGACGCCTTGATCTCCTGATCGATGTCCGAAGGGGTCAGCGCCGCCGCTCCGGTTTCCGCGGCGTGCTTCCGGATTTCCCGAACGGCCTTGCGCGCGCGTGCGAACACGATTTCCTGGACGTCATCGAGCAGTGTCGCATCGCTGGTCGGAACCATGATGCTCCGCGGGACCCCGTCCTTGGTAATCACGAGCGCGCCCTCTTTCTCGAGCGCGGCCCACACCTTGCCGGGACTCGCCGCCAGCACTCGTGACGCGATGATTTTCATGATCTACATTTAGATGATCGATTGTCGTGCGTCAAGGCGATCACGGCGTACCCGCGCAGATCCTGCGGCCGGCTGCGCTTCGGGAGGCAACGTGAGGAACGCGCGCGGCGACCGGCCGCCGCGTAGGCTGGTGCAGGTCGGCAGGATGCTCGATTGCTTGTACAATTCGGCCCTGGAATGACGTGGCTTTGTCTGGCCGAGGCGGGATGGATCACAGACGCTCGCGTTCCGGCGGGAGCTCGCGAGGCGCCGCAACCGACGCGGCGCCCCGGTCTTCGAACGCCGCGCGATTCCTGCTGCTGTGCGCGCTCTGCGCCCTGCTGACCGGCGCGTACGCCTGGTTCACGCTCGCGCCGTCAGCCGACAGGACCGGCGGGAGTGGCCTGCCCCCGGTCACCGGATCCCTCGACGCGGCCCCCGTCCCACCTGACCCGGTCTCGCCCGCGACGCTCGCGCCCGGTTCGACCGCAGAGCTCGCGCCTGCGCCGGTTCCTTCGGGGCAGGCGACCGCGGGTGCGGGTCGCCTTGTCGCGGGGGCGGGAGCGACCCCGGCGACGCCGGCCGCATCGGCGCGCACCGCCGGCGCGGCGGATGCGGAACCCTCGCGCGAGGATGCAACGGCGGCCGAGAGGCTCCCGGACGCGGGTGAGCCCGCTCCGACGGAGCGACCGCCGCGCTTCGCCAGACCCGAATCGGAGGAGCACGCTGCGCCGGCTCTCCGGCGACGGTTTCTCGTCCGCCACACCGGGCTCGATCGGAGCCACGGCTTCCTGGCCGTGGAGACCGAACTCCCCGGGCAGCGGACGCGGGAGGCCACGCCGCTCATGTGCCACCGTCTCCACTTCGCCGCCGGCCGCGGGTCGTGCCTGGTCGTGGAGCGCGACTTCTTCACGACCTACACGGCGGTGCTCTTCGACCCGGACTTCCGCCCGCGGCATCGCGTTCCGCTCAACGGCATCCCGAGCCGCACGCGCGTCTCTCCGGACGGCCGGCACGCCGCGATCACCGTCTTCGTCTCCGGTCACTCGTACGCGGACAGCCTCTTCTCCACCGAGACCAGCATCGTCGACACCGACACGGGCGCGCCGGTCGTGGCGAACATGGAAGAGCTGCCGGTCACACGCGACGGCGAGCCGTTCCATTCGCTCGACTTCAACTTCTGGGGCGTGACGTTCTCGGTGGACGGCGACCGCTTCTTCGCCACCCTCGGCACGGGAGGCGTGATGTACCTGGTCGAGGGCAGCCTCGCGGACCGCGCCATGCGCGTGGTCACCGACGGGATCGAATGCCCGGCCCTGTCGCCCGACGAGACGCGCGTCGCCTTCAAGAAGCGGATGCCGGGCAGCGCAAGGGCGCACTGGCGACCGCATGTGCTCGACCTGGAGACGCTGGAGGAAACCGCGCTGGCCGAGGATCGCAGCGTGGACGATCAGGTCGAGTGGCTCGACGACGACGGCATTCTGTACGCCCTGCCGAAAGAGACCGGATCGCCGATCGCGGACGTGTGGGTGCTCCCCGCCGACGGGAGCGGCCGGCCGGAGATCTTCCTCGAGCAGGCGTCCTCGCCGACGGTTCTGCGCAGCGGCGCGTCGGTCGCTACGATCACCACGGAAGGATGAGAGGAGGCACCCGATGGCCGCCACCCGGATGCGTGCGTGCGTTGTCATTCCAGTCACGGCGCTGGTCCTTGCAGCCCTGACCGCCGCGAGCGCGACGGCCCAGGTCGCCCAGCAGCGCTCCACCGAGGTGCCGGAGATGCTGCGGGAACGGGGCATCGTCGGCTACGCGGACCGGCTGAGCGTCCAGCCGGGCGAGACCATCCGGTTCATGGTCAGCAGCGAGGCACCGGAGTATCGGGCCGACATCGTGCGGCTGATTCACGGCGACGCCAACCCGAACGGGCCGGGCTTCAAGGAGACGCTGATCGAGACCCCGGTGAGCGGCGACTACGCGGGCCGGCGGCAGGAACTGCCGTTCGGCTCCTATGTGGTGGTGCCGGACAGTCCCGCCCTCCGGTTGGGCGGCAGCTTCACCGTCACCGCGTGGATCGCGCCGACGACGCCCGGCATCTCGTTCGGCGAGCGCTCGGCGCAGGGCATCGTCACGAAGTGGTCCGCCGGCACCGCGGGCGGTTACGGCGTGTTCGTCGACGAGGAGGGCCGGCTCTCGCTGCGCCTCGGCGGCGAAGGCGGCGGCGCGGAGACGCTGAGCGCAGAGACGCCGTTGCGCGCGTGGCGCTCGGCGATTCCCGGGGCGGCCCGGCCACGACCGCACGGCGTACCCACCGTTTGGTACTTCGTGGCGGTCAGCTACGACGCCGACACCGGCCGGGTGGTATTCGTGCAGCGCCCGCAGACCGGGTTTCCCGGCGACGCGACGCGGGCGACGGTGGAGCGAACTGCCGCGGTACGGGCAGTCGGAGCGAACGAGCTGCCGCTGCTGATGGCCGCGCACTGGAGCGGAAGCGGGGAGGAGCGCGAGGCGGACGGACACTACAACGGCAAGATCGACAACCCCCGCATCTACGATCGCGCACTCGACGCGGCCGCGATCGACGCCATCGAACGGGGCGAGGGACCGGACGACGCGCTGGCCGACTGGGACTTCTCCGCCGACATCGAGTCGGAGGCGGTCAGCGACCGTTCGCCGCGCGGACTGCACGGGCGGACGGTCAACGCCCCCACCCGCGCCGTGACCGGGCACACCTGGAACGCCACGGTGATGGACTTCAAGCAGGCGCGGGACCAGTACGGCGCCATCTACTTCCACGACGACGACCTTGTGGACGCAGGCTGGGACGCTGGCTTCGAGCTGCGGGTCCCGGACGATCTTGCGAGCGGCGTTTACGCGGCCCGCCTGCGGACCGCCGACAACGAGGACTACGCGCCGTTCTTCGTCCGGCCGCCGCGGGGCACCACCACGGCCCGCATCGCGTTCCTCGTGCCGACGTTCAGCTACCTCGCCTACGCCCGCACCGGGCGGGAGGGCGAGGGTCAACTGAGTCTCTACTCCACCCACGCCGACGGCAGCGGCATCACCTACTCGTCGGCGCTACGGCCGATCACCAACATGCGGCCGAAGATCACCACCCGCAATCCCTGGCAGTTCATGGCCGACACGCACCTGATCGACTGGTTCGACGCCAAGGGCTTCGCGGTCGACATCATCACCGACCACGACCTGCACCTCGAGGGTCTTCCCCTCGTCGAGCCGTACAACGTGATCCTCACCGGGACGCATCCGGAGTACACGTCGACCGAGATGCTCGATGCGCTGGAGGCGTACCTGTCCGGGGGCGGACGCCTGATGTACATGGGCGGCAACGGGTTCTACTGGATTACCAGCCTCGATCCGACGGGACGGTACATCGAGGTCCGCCGCGCCCACGGCACCGAGGCCTGGCAGGGCGCGGCGGGCGAGCACTACCACGCCACGACCGGGGAGTTCGGGGGGCTCTGGCGCTTCCGCGGCCGGGCGCCGCAGAAGCTGGCGGGCACCGGATTCACCGCGCAGGGGTTCGACCGCAACTCGCCGTTCCGGCGCATGCCGGGCAGCTTCGATCCGCGCGCCGCGTTCATCTTCGAGGGTCTCGACGAGAACGCGCTGATCGGCGAGCACCCGTCGCTCGTTCTGGAGGTGGGCGCCGCCGGGTCCGAGCTCGACCGCGTGGACTACGCGCTGGGATCACCCGCCCACACCTTGGTCCTGGCCAGATCGTTCGGGCACTCGGACGCGTACCAGCACGTCGTCGAGGAGGTCAACACGTCGGACTCGCGGCAGGGCGGCACCGAGAACGTCCTCGTCTATGCCGACATGGCGTATCTGGAATACCCGAACGGCGGCGCGGTGTTCTCGACCAGCTCCATCGCCTGGAGCGGGAGCCTCTCCCACAACGGCTACGACAACGATGTCTCGCGGATAACCGAGAACGTCCTGCGGCGTTTCGCCGCCGACGAGCCGATACCGTGGCCAGGGGACGCGGACGCTGCCCCATAGTCGGGCGGCGGCGTACATCGTGACGGGCGCATGATCGCTGACAACGTCTCTTGAACGACGGAGCCGAAGCGCGACTCCGGGTCCGCGCCGCAGCACCGGCTGCGGAGCGTGAAGGCCGATCGCCGCCAATCCGTGGCCCCGCCCTGCAGAGCACAGGGTTGACATCAGTAGTGGCCGCGAGCTTGGAGAAAGTACACATGATCGTTCTCGACCGCGTAAACCAGACGGTGTTCCCCGTCGATGCGTCGGGAGGACTTACCCGCGAGTGCTCCGTGGAGCAGCACTTCGGGCTTTCCTGGTCCTTGGAAGGGATCCCGCAGAATGGCTTCCACGAGCGATAGCGTTCGCGTTGCCAGAACGAGACTAATGTCCACAGAACTCCGAGCCACTCCGTAGAACGCCGATAAATACCAGTATTATTGGGCCAATCACGGGATCTGTCTTCCGCGGACTTTCGTCCCCGTGTCCCCGGTTCCGAGTCCTAACGTGGGATATACGTGGTATCCTATGAGGGCAGGGAGATCGGGATGAGCGGACGACTCAGAGCCAAGCAGATCGGAGCGTTGCGACCGGGACGGCACGGCGACGGCGGCACGCTCTTTCTCGTCGTCGAGCCCGGCGGCCGGAGTCGCCACTGGGTGCAGCGGTTGACCGTCCACGGCAAGCGCCGCGACCTCGGTCTGGGCGGCTACCCGTA
>Ga0209754_1000729_pt1 | contig 41569 bp, 36 predicted proteins | sample MesohylBB_FD_187295 | JGI IMG/M metagenome (GOLD analysis project Ga0209754, IMG submission 187295) | Host-associated microbial community of the marine sponge Aplysina aerophoba from Gulf of Piran - sponge mesohyl, lysed by bead beating... | ecosystem: Host-associated > Porifera > Sponge >...
GACAATGCCGCCCCGGACCCCGATCCGGGGCCCAGAGCCACAAGGCGATGCCCCTTCGACTTCGCTCAGGGCAGGCGTGCCGGGCGACTCTGGTCCCCGGACCTCCGCTGCGCTCCGTCCGGGGCGGCAACGAAGGGTGCGTCGGGAGCCTGCCCTGAGCGAAGCCGAAGGGGCGGCCCGAAAGGCGTTTGCCTGTGGCCCTGGACCCCGGATTTCCGCTCCGCTCCTTCCGGGGTGGCACCGAGGGGTAATTCACGGTACCGGCTACCATACCGGTCATGCGCGGCCTTGAAGTCGTCGAGACTGGCGTATTCCGTCGGGCCCTCGCGCCCGCAGGCTTCCGGAGCGTTGCGCAGGTTTCGGCATTGGGCCGGTTTATCGCGAATGGCAGACTGTGCCGCGCGCCAGCCCTCAATGCGCCGTTTCCTTGCGGAACTGGTAGTGGTCGCCGCCGAAGTCGCCGAACATGCTCTTCACCTTGGGGTGGCCGACCGGCTTGCCGCTGTCGTCCGGCACCAGATTCTGTTCCGAGACATAGGCCGTGTAGGTCGTCTCCGCGTTCTCGGCGAGCAGGTGGTAGAAAGGCTGGTCCTTGCGCGGCCGGACCTCCTCGGGGATCGACTGCCACCATTCCTCGGTATTCGCGAACTCGGGATCGACGTCGAAAATCACGCCGCGGAACGGATAGAGCCGGTGTCTGACGACCTGGCCGATGGCGAATTTGGCAGTGGTAAGCATGGTTCCGGCCCGGTGCTGCGGCGCTGCCGCCGTTCTTCGCCCGATTACTAGGACGGGGCGCGCCGCCGCCCTTTGCAGCTCCGCACGCCCCGCCATTGTGACCGGGAACGCGCCAGCGCGCAAACCCCGATCAGCCGGATGTGAAAGCGAGGCGCGCCGGCCCGCGACGCGCGCCTAAAACGCCTCGTCCGCCATCGCCATGACCGGCTTCTTCCCCGCCTGGATGGACAGGCCGAGGGACGCGGTCTCGGGCAGCACCTTCTTCATGTAGAAGCGGGCGACGTCCAGCTTGGCGGCATGGAAGCCGGCCGGGTCGCCCCCCGTCTTCTCAGGGTCCGCCCTTTCCAGCGCTGCCTTCGCGATGCGCGCCCACATCCAGCCGACCGCGACCAGGCCGAAGAAGCGCAGATACTCGCTCGCCGCCGCCGCCGGCTCTTCCGGGTCGGCCAGCCCCTTCTGGGCCATCAGCAGGGTGATCTGCTGGAGCTGTCCGAAGGCGGCCATGAGCGGCCGGCAGAACTCCTTCATCTGCGGGTCGCCGGCATTTTCGAACAGGAACGCCTGCACCGGGTGGAAGAAGCGGCGCAGCAGCCGGCCGCCGCCCTCGGGCATCTTGCGGCCGATCAGGTCGAGCGCCTGGATGCCGTTGGTGCCCTCGTAGAGCTGGGTGATCCGGGCGTCGCGCACGAACTGCTCGATGCCGTGTTCGTGGATATAGCCGTGGCCGCCATAGGTCTGGACGGCGAGGTTGGCGGCCTCGAAGCCGTGATCGGTGAACAGGGCCTTGACGATCGGCGTCATGACCGCGACGAAATCCTCCGCCGCCTGCCGGACCGCCTCGTCCCCGTGGCGCTCGGCGATGTCGATCTGCATGCCGGTCCAGTAGGCCAGCGCCCGGGCGCCCTCGGTCATGGCGCGCTGCTTCAGCAGCATGCGGCGCACATCCGGATGCACGAGGATCGGGTCGGCCGGCGCGTCCGGATATTTCGCGCCGGAGAGCGCCCGGCCCTGTGCCCGTTCCTTCGCATAGGCGACGGCGTTCTGATGGGCGACCTCGGCGAGGCCCAGTCCCTGCATGCCGACGCCGAGGCGGGCCGCGTTCATCATCGAGAACATGGCGCGCATGCCCTTGTGCGGTTCGCCGACCAGCCAGCCCGCCGCGTCGTCGAAATTCATCACGCAGGTCGCGGACGCCCGGATGCCCATCTTGTACTCGATGGCGCCGCAGCGCACGCCGTTGCGCGCACCGGCGGTCCAGCCGCCATTCTCCGCTTTCGGCAGGAACTTGGGCACGATGAACAGGCTGATGCCGCGGATGCCCGGCGGCGCATCGGGCAGCCGGGCGAGCACCAGGTGGACGATGTTCTCGGTCAGGTCGTGCTCGCCGGCCGAGATGAAGATCTTGGTGCCGGTGATGGCGTGGCTGCCGTCCTCCTGCGGCAGGGCGCGGGTGCGGATCAGGCCGAGGTCGGTGCCGCACTGGGGCTCGGTCAGGCACATGGTCCCGGCCCAGGCGCCGCTCGCCAGCTTGGGCAGGTAGAGGTCCTTGAGCCCGTCGCCGGCCCATCTCTCGATGGCGTTGTAGGCGCCGTGGCTGAGGCCCGGATACATGCCGAAGGCCATGTTCGCCGAGCAGATCATTTCCTCGATCGCGAAGCCGATCGATTTGGGCAGCCCCTGGCCGCCGTAAGCGGGATCGCAGGTCAGCCCGGTCCAGCCGCCCTCGGCATAAAGCGCGTAGGCCTCGCGGAACCCTTTGGGCGTGCGCACGACGCCGTTCTCGTAGGCGCAGCCCTCGGCGTCGCCCGGCAGGTTGAGCGGCAGCAGTTCGTTCTCGCACAGCTTGGCCGCTTCCTCGAGAATGGCGTCGACCAGGTCGGCCGTCGCCTCGTCGTAGCCTTCGAGGCCGGCGATTTTCGCTTCGTAGCCGAGCACGTCGTTGAGCACGAAGCGCATGTCGTCGAGCGGGGCTTTGTAGACGGGCATGGGAGTCGGTCCTTGTCGCCGGGGCGCCGCCCTTCGATACGCCCCGGAATGATTCCGGGGCTACTCAGGGCGAGGGTCAGGGCGAGGGTGTGATTCGAACATTATCCCCTCATCCCGAGTAGGCGCGCTTGCGCGCCGTATCGAGGGGCGGCGGGCCATCGGGTAACACGATCTTCAGCAACGCAAGACGCCCTAGTTGCGCAATGGCTTGCCGGTGTCGAGCATGTGCTCGATGCGGGCGAGCGTCGGCTCGGTCTTCAGCAGTTTCATGAAGCTCTCGCGCTCCAGGGCGAAGAGCCGGTCTTCGGAGACGGTCTCGGTTACGTCGGTGGCGCCGCCGGTCAGCACCGCGGCGATCTCGCCGGCGACGATCCGGTCGTGGGGCAGGGCCACGCCCTGGAGCGCGAAACCCTCGACCGCCAGATCGAGCGCCGCCCTGCCGTTCGGCCCGGGCAGGTTGAGGTCGACCGGTTCGGGCTTCTCATAGCCCTCCAATAGAGAAAGGGCTTTCTGTTTAGCGTCGTAGAGCAGCCGGTCCCGGTTCATGGTGATGCCGTCGCCCTCGCGCAGGATGTGCATGGCCCGCGCCTCCTGCGCCGATTTCGCGACAGCAGCCGTCGAGATGTATTCGAAGCTCCTGGCGACCGGCGGCAGCGGCCCGTTCGGACGCGTTTCGTCCCGCGTGTGGCGGACCAGCATTTCCTTGCAGCCGCCCCAGCCCGGCAGCACGCCGACCCCGGCCTCGACCAGGCCGGCATAGGTTTCGGCATGGGCCTGCACGGCGGCGGCGTGGAGCAGCAGTTCGCAGCCGCCGCCCAGCGCCATGCCCGAAGGCGCGGCGACGACCGGGAAGGCGGCGTATTTCATCGCCTTCATCGCCTTCTGGCCGTTTTCCAGCATGCTCTCGATCATCGGCCAGACGCCGACATTGGCGGCGAACAGCGCAAGGCCGAGATTGGCGCCGACGGAAAAGTTCGCGCCCTCGTTGTAGAGCACCAATGCCCTGTATTCCTTTTCGACCAATTTCAGGGATTTCTGAAACAACGTAACAACGTCGGGGTCGAGGGCGTTCATCCGGGTGTGGACCTCGAAGCAGACGACGCCGTCGCCGATATCCCACAGGCTGGCGGAACCGTTACGCGCGATGGGCTCGGAGGCGCGCTTGATATCCTCGAGCAGCAGCACGCCTTCCGGCCGTTCGACCTGGCGGTAGGCGCCGTCGGCGCCGAAGACCTGGAGGCTGCCGTCCTCGACGCGGTAGAAGCTGCCGTCGCCGACCCGGTCGAGCAGCGCCGGCACGCCCCGGCCCTCGGCGCGCAGCCGGCCGGCGACGTAGGCCGGGCCGAGCCGGTCGGCCAGTTCGAACGGGCCCCGTTTCCAGGCGTAGCCCAGGCGCATGGCGGCATCGACATCGGCGACCGAGTCCGCGATCTCCGGCACCAGCGCGGCGCTGTAGCCGATGACGTTGGAGAGCACCCGCCAGGCCCACTGCCCGCCGCGGTCCGGATGCTCGGCCAGGGCGCGCAGGTCCTTGGCTCCGGCCCGCGCGCTTTCCAGTTCCGACCGGCGCGACGGCGCATAGTCGCCGCTCTCAAGGCTTATCGATTCTTTTACCCGGCCGCCGCCCTCCCGGTTGAGCCGATAGAAGCCGCCCTTGCCCTTGCGGCCGGTGTAGCCCGTCTCGATCATGCGCCGGACAAGATCGTGCTCGCGGAAATCCCGGACATAGGGATCGTCCGGCGGCAGGCTCGCCATCATGCTGGCCGCGACCTGCGGCATGAGATCGATGCCGACCAGGTCCATGAGGCCGAAGATGCCGGTCTTGGGCACGCCCATCGGCCGGCCGCCGACGGCGTCGGCCTCTTCCACCGTCAGCCCGATATCCAGCGCGCCGTTGATCGCGCTCTGGATCCAGTAGCCGCCGATCCGGTTGGCGATGAAGCCGGGCGTATCGTTGCAGGCGATAACGGTCTTGCCGAGCCGGACATCGCAGAAGCGGCGCACCGCCTCGACCGCCGCCGGGTCGGTGCGCGCATCGGAGACGATCTCCAGCAGGCGCATATAGCGCGGCGGGTTGAAGAAATGGGTGATGAAGAAATTCGCCGCGAAATCCTCGTCCATGCCGTCCAGAAGCCGGACCAGCGGGATGGTCGACGTGTTCGACGTGACGGCCGCACCGGGCTTTTTGTATAAGATTATTTTATTGTATACAGTATTCTTTACGACCGAATCTTCTAGAACCGCCTCGACGATCCAGTCGCAATCGCCCAGTTTCTCCAGATCGTCCTCCAGATTGGCCGGCTCGATCAGCCGCGCATTGCGCTTGTGCATGAAGGGCGCCGGGTCCTGCTTGAGCAGGCGCGCTATCGCGCCCTCGGCCAGCGCGTTCCGGTTCTCCGCGCCCTCGGGCACGATATCCATCAACACCACCGGCACGCCGGCGTTGGCGACCTGGGCGGCAATCCCGCTGCCCATCACCCCCGACCCGATGACGGCGACTTTCTTGATATCCATCCGTTCCTGCCCTTTCCCGACTGCCGGGGTGCACCCGCCCTTCGATACGCCGCTTCGCGGCACCTCAGGGTGAGGGTGAGGATAATGCTGAACCAACCCTCATCCCGAGTAGGCCCCGCAGGGGCCGTATCGAGGGGCCGTATCGAGGGGCCGCTTCACCCGGCCGCTTCCAGGACCGTGGCGATGCCCTGGCCGCCGCCGATGCACATAGCGGCGACGGCGAACCGGCCGCCATCGCGTTTCAGGACCGAGGCCGCCTTGCCGGTTATCCGCGCGCCCGACGCGCCGAGCGGATGGCCGATGGCGATGGCGCCGCCGTCCCGGTTCACCCGCTCGGGATCGAGGCCGAGTTCGTGGATGCAGGCCAGCGCCTGGGACGCGAAGGCTTCGTTCAGTTCGAACACATCGATATCGGCAGTATTGAGCCCGGCCCGGTCGAGCGCCTTGCGCGTCGCCTCGACCGGCCCCATGCCCATGATCTCCGGCTCCAGCCCGGTGGTGGCGATCGCCCGGATGCGCGCCAGCTTGGCGAGGCCGTTCCGGTCGGCATAATCCTCGGTGCAGATCAGAGTCGCCGAGGCCCCGTCGGTGAGCGGCGAGGAGGTGCCGGCGGTGACCGTGCCGTCCTTCAGGAAGGCCGGCTTGAGGCCGTCCAGGGCCTCGACCGAGGTGTCCGGCCGGATGCCGCCGTCCTCGCTCACGGTGTCCTTATCCGGCGTTTCGACCGGCACGATCTCGTCGGCGAAGCGGCCGTCGGCGCGCGCCTGCGCCGCCTTGCGGTGGGACGCGACGGCGAATTCCTGCTGGCGCTCCCGGGTGACCTGGTAGCGCTCGGCCACGGTCTCCGCGGTCTGGCCCATGGAATGGTAGGTCTCCGGCCAGCGCGCCATCAGCCCCGGATTGGGCGCCGGGTTGAAGCCGCCCATCGGCACCCGGGTCATGCTCTCGACCCCGGCGGCGACATAGGCCTCGCCGGCGCCGAGGCTGAGCATCCCGGCGGCGTTGTGGATCGCCTGCATGGACGAGCCGCACCACTTGTTGACGGTCGTGCCCGCGGTCGCGACCGGCAGGCCGGCCAGGAACACGGCGTAGCGGCCCATGTTCATACCCTGCTCGCCCTCCGGCATGGCGTTGCCGAGAATCACGTCCTCGATATCGGCCGGATCGACGCCGCTCTCCCCGACCAGTGCGCGGATCGCGGCGGCGGCGAGCTCGTCGGGCCGGATTTTGGCGAGCGCGCCTTTGGTGGCGAAGTGGAAGGGCGAGCGTTTGTAGCCGGCGATTACGATGCGTGTTTCCATGGCTCCGGGTGTTCTCTTGCGGCGCCGGGCGAACCGGCGGCGGAGGTTTCGTTCGGGTCGAGCAGGGCGACGGTGTCGCGGCAGGCCCGGCGCAGCACCGCCGGGTCCTTGGTCACTTCCATGAGCAGGACGGCGCCCTGGGCGCGGGCGATGGCGTCCTCGGCCAGTTCGCCGGCCCGGGCAGCGCCGTAGCGGCCTTCGAGCACGGCGGTGAGCGCGGCCTTCCAGTCATCGAAATAGCGCTGCACCCGCGCGCGGAATTCGGGAATCGAATCGCCGACCTCCAGCGCCAGCGAGCCCATCAGGCAGCCGCCGTCGCGCCCGGCGAAATAGCGCTCGACCGCGTCGGCAAGATTGCGCAGCCGCTGCGGCGGCGGCACGGCCGGGTCGCCCGCCAGGCCGAAGATCTTCTGGCGCGAGTCGGCGATCACCCGGTCGAGCGCCGCCGCCGCGATGTCCTGCTTGCCGGCGAAATAATGGTAGACGCTGCCCTTCAACAGACCGCACGCCGCCGCGATCTCGGCCACCGAGGTATGGTGATAGCCCCGGGTCCGGAACAGCTCCAGCGCCGCATCGATCACAGCATCGCGGTCGGTCTTTCGGGTGGGCATGGGGTTGGGGAGTCGATTAGGAATGAGGAGTGGGTGTTGGCAGGCGTCTGATGCGGAAATTGTAGCTCTCAAGTACAGGCACAACGATGTCTACCAAACGTTCGTTTGTATAGATAGATCGAAAATTCCAATATTCAAGTTGCAGCCAAAAACTTAGTTTGAGCGCATTTTGGAGTAGACCGGGAAAAATAATGAGATTGTGACTATTCTTCCGCGGATTACTAATTCGACTCGCGCAATTTTGTCGGTCGAGTAACTAGCGATTGAGTGGCCATATCTTGCGCGATTTAAGGAAATTGTCGCTAACAGTATAGGTATAGAAAAATTCCCAAGTCCCGAAAAATGCATCGTGTTGATGTTTACAAACAGCACCGTAAGCTAGTTTCGAATAAATACCTGAGAGCCAACGAATAATGGTGAGCGAGTGGTAGCGAGACCACTTCTGCACAATTTCGGTCTGCCCGGTTCGAATTGATGCAGTCTCCAAATTGTCAATTTGCTCCCTTTCTTCTGAAAAGTGTTGCACAATAGTATACTTTGAAAGCATTGCATCTATAACTCTAGCGTTGTTCTCTATCCGCTCTTGCGCAGCTGTCCCAAAGTAACGTTGATTAAGAATTTCCTTCGCAACCTGATTCCACCATTTACTGAGTGGTTCATCCCGCGTCAAGTTCGGATCGCATATTGATGCGAAGTTCGCATATCGACCCCGCTGAGCGTCAGCAAAGGCGTCCAGATTCGTTACAATTGCCTTCGCCACAGAATCTTCAGGTTTCTGATAGTCTAGAGACAGAGAATGTGCAACGGAAACCCGCTCCGCCTTACGCATGAGCTTCACAATATTGTGTCCAAATTTCTTTACTAGATCTTGCGATGGCATTTGCCCTTGATTCTTGAGTGCATAGTCTACGATCAATACCAGCTTGCATAAGCGTTCGAGACCAACAGACAGGCCAAAAAATGCTGTGTAGTATACTCCTTTTTTGTCAGCATAGTTCGCTCGGCCTAGGGCCGTTGCTCCGGAACCTAAAAGTTGTTGAATCAGCATAGCCTCTTGACGTATCGAATGCCATTCTGGGATATCCCACGGGTCACCTCTTTCAGTCAACTAAACCTCCCTAGTTCAGAAGTGTAAATTAAAATGTACATACCAGATAACGCATAGATTGTTATTATTTTTCCTATCGTATCCTGAGTTATTCATAGTGTCTACCGAACATGGCTGCGATGCAACAACTGACATTCCCCCATTACGCCCCCACCACCTCCGTATGCTGCCTTAACAGCGCCGGGATGGTCTCCGCAGGCCTCCGCGCCAGGCCGCATTCGGTGGCGATGCCGAAATCCTGTACGACCTTCTCCGCGGCGGCGATGCGGCGGCGGGTGCCTTCGATGCCGCCGGTGGTGTGGACCAGGCCGAGATAGAGTTCGCAGCCCGGCTTGAGGCGCAGCCCGGCGAGCGGCGCGAAATAGGCGTCGTCGTCGCGCTCTTTCGGCACCGGCATGTGGATCCAGTCGATCGCGCGGCCGGCCTTCGCCGAGACGCCCGTCGCTACGGCGGCCAGGTGGCCGGCGTCGGCCGGCTCGCAGAAATGCTTGTGCCCGGAATCGCCGTAGCACAGATGGAGGCCGGCCTCGACGCCCGCCGGCACGAGATCGACGCAGCCGGCGAGCCGGCCGGTGATGCCGTCGAGCATGTCGTCGCCCAGGTGGCCGGGCATGACGCCTTCGAGCAGCGCGAACTCGACCGCGGCCTCCCACTGGATCGCCAGCTTCTCCGCCGGGACTGCGGCCACGATCCGGTCCAGCTCCCGCCCCATCGCTCGGCCGTAGGCCTGCTCGAACAGGGCGCGCGAGGGCGGCACGACATAGACGCTGGCGACCGAGAGCGGCGTCGGCAGGCCGACCTGGAAGCGCACGCCGGGCGGGATGACGCCTTCGCCGGTCAGCCGGTCGAACGTCGCGTAGGACTCGATGGCCGCGTCGGCGTAGCCGAGATCCGGCAGTTCGATGTCGTCGGCCGAGGCCACGCCCTCGACCAGTTCGTAAGGAGCCACCGGGACATAGACCGGGTCGACCTCGACGAGCCGGAACTGCGGGCTCCGGCCGATGCGCGCATGCTGCCACTTGATCCAGCTGTCGCGCTCGCCGACCTCGCCGTCGGGCAGGCGCCTGAGATGCGGCCCCAGATGCTCCGCCGCCGCGCGGAACATCTCCTCCGCGGCCGCAAACGGCGCGCTGCCGACGAGATGGACGGGCCTGCCCGTACCGGTGTTGCTCATGCGATTGTGTCCTTCCTGCGCCCCGGCCGCCTGCACGGCTGTTTGTGGCTGCACTACGGGGCTGACCGGTTGTACCGGCGGGCGCGTTATCGGGCAACGGCAGCAGCCGGCCCTTCGATACGCCGCTCCGATAGCCTTCGGTAAAAATAATTCCGTCGTTGCCGCCCCGGACGGAGCGCAGCGGAGATCCGGGGCCCAGGGGCCACGGGCCAAGGCCTTTCGGGTTGGCCCTTCGGCTTCGCTCAGGGCAGGCCCTGGGCCCCGGAACAAGTCCCATAAGCGCTAACTTGTTTCGCGGGCGGAACTTGAATGGCAGTGAGTCCTGCTTGCCACTGGTCCTCAGGCCCGACGAAGGGGAAGAAATTGTTGGAATCGGCCGGCGAACCGGCTCGTCGGCCACTGTTTTGGCCAATTGAGCGTCTCGAAACATGCCGCAGGCACCAAAGTTAGCGCTTATGGGAACAAGTCCGGGGCGGTAAAATTGGTTTTGGCCGTCGACGAACGAGTAACGTTTGCAGTTTTCACCGGCTTCCTCCCGCCGCCGCGCAGGCGGGCAGAGGCTCATTCGTCGATCACCTGCTCGCTTTTCCCGGCCTTGAAGAACGTCCACGGGACGAGCGCGTCGAGAATCCGTTCTAGCCGGCGCGGCCTGCCCAACCCGGTATCCGCTCCCCGAACTCCAGCAGCAGGTCCGCCACCGCGGCCGGGTGGGTGACCGGGGCCATGTGGCCGGCAGCCGGGATCGTCGCGAACTCGGCGTCTGGCAGGGCATCGGCGATGCGCCGGGCCATGTCGTGCGCCGCCGGGGTCGTGCGCTCGGCGCTCAGCACCTGCGCGGGACGGGCGAGCGCCGCGAACCGCCCCCGGCCGGTCCGGTCGGCCCAGGCCAGGTCGACGTCGGCCGCCATCTTCTCCGCCCGGGCGAAGAAGGGCAGCCGGGCCGCCGCCGGAATCGCGTCCCACGCGCCGGAGCCCTCCCAGTATTCGGTGAAGGCGCGCATCGCCGCGGCGGTGTCGCCGTCGGCTATCGCTTCCTGGAAGGCGGCGATCATGGCGCCGATCTCGTCCAGGCTGCGCCCGGCCGCCGGGTCGCCGTCCGCCAGGCCGGCGTGCAGGATGCCGACGATCACCGGCTCGATCAGGGTGAGTCCCGCCACCGTTTCGGGATGGCGCAATGCATGGTGCAGCGCCACCAGCGCGCCGAGCGAATGGCCGACCAGATGGACCGGCGCGCCGGCCAGCGCCGCCATTTCCCGGACCACGGCGACCTCTTCGTCGAGCGGCGGCGCAGCGGGGTCCGGCGCCGGGGTGCGGCCGTAGCCGCGCAGGTTGGGCATGAGCAGGCGACGCCGGCCGCCAAGCCGGTCCGCCACGCCGCGCCATTGCGAGGCGCCCGTGCCGGCGCTGTGCAGCAGAACGAGCGGTGGCCCGGCGCCCCGTTCGCGATGGTGGACGTGCAAGGTCAAGAGCCGCCCTGTCGATCCGTCAATTAGACCGAGCGTAGCGAGTGGAGAAATCCTTCCGGTACCGCGCTTCGAACCCGCCTCCGTGCAGGAAAGATATGGGATTTATATGCTTGACCATGCAGTGCCGGATTTCCCTCCGACGGCGAGAGGAAGCCGGTGGAAACTGCAAGGGCCGCTCGTTCGTCGATGTCCGAAAGACACCAACATTGCCGCCCCGGACCCCGATCCGGGGCCCAGAGCCACGAGGCGAGGCCCCTTCGACTTCGCTCAGGGCAGGCGTGCCGGGCGGCTCTGGTCCCCGGACTTCCGCTTCGCTCCATCCGGGGTGGCACTGAGGGGATCTTGCGGCCTCGGCAATTGGAGCGGCTGTGGGCTGCCAACGCATAGTCACAGATATAATCCCCAAAGATATCTCCGCTCCGCAGCCCTTCGGACTGCTCCGGTCGATATGACGAATGGGCGAGTTGCCTCGTGCAGCCGACATCTCTTTCACGGCTGCAAGCGCATCGTCCGGGTGCGCCAGGCTTTCAGGCTCTCGGCCCGCATGGGCAGACGGATATAGTCGCCACGCTGCCAGAGCGCCACCTGGTCGAGGGCGGTCGAGCTGTTGAACCAGCCGTCCTGGCCGCCGAGCAGCAGGAAGCGGTTGTCGTCCATGTCGGCCATGTCGGAGATATGCCGCGCCTGCTGGCCGTAGCGGGTGTTGTGACGCGCCTCGCTGGGGCTGTGGGCGGTCTTCATCAGCGTGTCGGACGAGCCGGCGGCGGGTCGGTCGCCGAAGCGGTAGCGGCTGCCGATCAGCGGCGCGAAGGACAGCGGATGGGCGAGGCTGAGCCGGTGCATGTCGCCCCAGGCCGCGAAATCGCCGAGGCGTGCCCCGGCGGCGTCGAAGGCCGCGCGCAACAAGCCCGCCGCCGCGCCGTCGTCGAGCGCCGCGAAATCCTCGATCAGCATGCGCTTGATGCGGGAAAAGCCGCTATAGGCCTCGGCATGGTCGGCGCCGACCTTGCGCTCGGCCAGCGCCTGCGAGAAATGCCGGTAGACCAGCTCGAAGGCCACCGGGCCGCGGTCCTCCGCCCGGTAGTGGCCGTCCCAGGCGCGCATCAGCGCCAGCGCCTTCGCCCCGCCGGGCGACAGGCTTTGCGCCAGCCCCAGGGCGTCGGCGCGCCGGACGATCGCGTTCCGGACGGCGACCGACGAGATCATGTAGACATCGAGCTGGATCGCCTTCATGTCGTCGACGCTGTTTTTCGCCTTCGCGGCCAGCATCTGCCCGATCCGGTCGATGCGGTCGTCGGCGGAGAAGAAGCGGCCGACCGGCACCGGCGCCTCGGCCGGCTTGTTGTTGGCCGACGCGACGTAGCCGATTGTCGGGTTATATGTTGACGGTAATTGCAGAACGTTCAGAAAACCCTTCCAGCGCCAGGTATCGTCCGCAGCGCTCAGGATGAAATCGGGCGGCAGCTTTTTCGGCCGGATCGGCAGGACGGTCGCCATCACCTGGCCGATATTCCCGTCCCGGTCGGCATAGATCATGTTCTGGGCCGAGACGGCGAAATTCGCGAACGCGCGCCGGAAATCCTCGAAATTCCGCGCCTTCATCACCTTGACCATCGCCGTGATCTCGTCGCCGCGCTCATGGCCGACCCAGCGCAGCGCCAGCGGCCCGCCCTGCCATTCGAGCGGCGGCGCATCGGAGATAACCGGGCCGAGCGACGATTCCCGGATCTGCACCGTCCGGTCGGGCCACCAGCGGACCTTGATTTCTTCTTCCCGGCTGCGGATGGCCGAAGGCGGCAGGCCGGAGATGTCGTAAAGGTCGCTCGACGCCGCGCGCATGTTGGTGCCGCCCCAGGCGATATCGGCGTTGCGGCCGACGGCGATGAAGGGCACGCCCGGGATCATCATGCCGACGGCGTGGAAGCCGGGCGACCTGACGCCGGCGAGAATCCACAGGTTCGGCATGGTGATGCCGAGATGGGGATCGTTGGCGATCAGCGCGCCGCCGGTTGCGCTGCGCCGGGCGGCGAGCGCCCAGGAATTGCTGCCTGAGCGGGCCGCAGTGCCGAGCAGGCGCTCCAGCCGGCCGGCCCGCGTACCGGCGCTGAAGCTGAGGGTGGAATCGCCGCCGACCTTTGCGAGCCGTTGCCAGAGCTGCGGCCAGTCCTCGCGTTGGCGCAGCTTGAGCAGGCGGAACCAGGCCAGCCAGTTGACATCGGTGCCGGCGATGCGCCCGACGGTCAGCACGTCGCGCGGCGTCCAGGGTTCGCGCTTGAGGCCGAACAGGTGAAACTCGTGGGGCAGGTCTTCGATCGTGCGCTGGTAGTGGTTCACGCCCTGGACAAACCGGTCTATCCACTTTCGGGTGTCGGCCGGCATTTCGGCCAGCGTCCGCTCGGCGCCACGGCCAAAATTGAGGATGCGCAGGGCATGGTCGATATCGACGGTGAGCGGCCCGGCCATCTCGGAAATCCGGCCCGCCGCGATGCGCCGCAGCACCTCCATCTGGCCGAGCCGCAGATGGGCGTGGACCAGGCCGAGCGCGAATGCGAGGTCCTCGTCGTGCTCGGCCGTGATGAAGGGGATCTGGTTCTCGTTCCAGTCGATGGCGACCGCCGCCTTGAGCGGCAGGCCGTCGGTCGGGAAGACGGCCAGCCTTTCTTCCAGGCTTGTCTTGTCCGGCAGGGGCCGGAGCAGCGAACACCCCATGAGCAGCAGGCTGAGAGCAAGTGCGGCAGTGCGGGCGGCGATCACGTCGGCCGATCCTTTCCGGGAAGTTGAATGCCGTTGGCCGGCGGAACCGCTAGGCCGCGGCCCGGTCGCCCGGTTCGGTAAACGCGAGCGCCGCCAGCAGGACGTCCGGCCCGGCGCCCGGCTTGTGCGCATTCTCCGACAGAGTGCGCCGCCAGGCCCGGCCGCCGGGCACGCCGTGAAACAGGCCGGTCATGTGGCGCAGGATGCGGTGCAGCGGCACGCCGGCGGCGAGTTCCCGCTCGATATAGGGCAGCATGGCAAGCGCGGCCTCGCGCCGGGTCCGGCACGGCGCCGGCGCACCGAACAGCCGGGCGTCGGCATCGGCGAGCGACCAGGGCGTGTGGTAGGCCGCGCGCCCGATCATCGCGCCGTCGAAGGTTTCGAGATGGGCCTCGGCCTCGTCGAGGGACGCGATGCCGCCGTTCAGGACGATCTCGAGGTCCGGGAAATCGGCCTTGAGGCGGGCCGCAACCCCGTAGCGCAGGGGCGGGATCTCCCGGTTCTGCTTCGGGGTGAGGCCGGTCAGGATCGCCGTGCGGGCATGGACGATGACCGTTCGGCAGCCGGCGTCGGCAATCGCGGCAACGAAATCCCGCAGGAATCCGTAGTCGTCGCGCCCGTCGATGCCGATCCGGCACTTGACCGTGACCGGCACTGTCACGGCGCGCCGCATCGCCCGTACGCAATCCGCGACCAGGCCCGGCTCCGCCATCAGGCAGACACCGAACCGGCCCGACTGCACCCTGTCGCTCGGGCAGCCGACATTCAGGTTGATCTCGTCATAGCCGCGCTCCGCCCCGATGCGCGCGCATTCGGCGAGCGCCGCCGGCTCGGACCCCCCGAGCTGCAGAGCGACAGGGTGCTCCGCCGGATCGAAGCGGAGCAGCCGGTCGCGGTCGCCGTGCAGGATCGCCCCGGTCGTCACCATCTCGGTATAGAGCAGCGCCCGCCGGGTGATCCGGCGCAGGAAAAAGCGGTCGAACCGGTCGGTGCAGTCCATCATCGGCGCCACCGACAGGCGCCGGTCGGGGCCCTCGCCCGGCCGCGCCGCACTCCCCTGCCGCGGTATGCTGGTCGCCATAGGAGCGAAGATGCCTATCGGCGGCAGCGGTTTCAAGGCGTTGGCGTACCCTACCCGCTTGACGTTTTGCCAATCCGCGCGCACGGATGACCGTCTCGAAACGGACTCCGGGAGCGGTCCTATGGCAAGCGGCGGCAATATCCTGCTGATCATGGCGGATGAGTTCGCGCGCCACGTCATGGGCTGCGCCGGCCATCCGCTCGTGCAGACGCCGAACCTGGACGGGCTGGCGCGCCGCGGCGTGCGCTTCACGCAGGCCTACACCAACAGCCCGATCTGCGTGCCGGCGCGCGCGGCGATGCATACCGGCCGCTACGTCCACGACATCCGCTGCTGGAGCAGCGCCCAGCCCTGGCGCGGCCGGCCGGAAAGCTGGGCGCACCGGCTGCGGCGGCACGGCTGCGACGCCGTCTCCGCCGGCAAGCTGCATTTCCGCCGGACGCAGGACGACAACGGCTTCGCGCCGGAGCTGCGGCCCATGCACGTCAAGGACGGCATCGGCTGGGCGCCCGGCCTGCTGCGCGATCCGTTGGGCGATTATCCGGCCGCTGCCGAACTGGCGGCGCAGGTCGGCGCCGCGGATACCGACTATCACGCCTACGACCGGGCGGTGGCCGACGCGGCGACGGGCTGGCTCGAAGCGCGCGCGGCGTCCGGCGGCCCGCCCTGGGCCCTGTTCGTCTCCTTTGTCAGCCCGCACTATCCGCTGGCCGCGCCAGCGCAATGGTTCGACCCCTATGCCGGGGCCGACCTGCCGGCGCCGAAGCCCTATGCCGGCAACTGGCGCGATCATCCGGCGCTGCGCGAAACCCTGCGCTTCTTCGACTATGACCGCCATTTCGACGCCGGGTCGCGCGATGCCGCGATCCGCGGCTATCTGGGGCTGGTCAGTTTCGTCGACGACCTGATCGGGCAAGTGGTGACCGCTCTGGACAGCGCCGGCTTCGGCGAAAACACGACGATCCTGTTCACGTCCGACCACGGCGAGATGCTGGGCGATTTCGGCCTCTGGACCAAGCAGGTCATGTTCGAGGGCAGCGCCGGCATCCCGATGATCCTGACCGGGCCGGGCGTGGCGGCCGGACGGACGGTCGATACGCCGGTCTCGCTGGTCGACGTCTTCCCGACCGTGCTGGACGCAGCGGGCGCCCCACCTCATTCCGGGCCCCTTTCCACCCCCCTGCCCGGCCGCTCGCTGCGGGAGATCGCGGCGGCGCCGGAAGACCCGGACCGGCCCGTCCTTTCCGAATATCACGACGGCGGTTCGGCGACCGGCGCCTTCATGCTGCGCCGGGGCGACTGGAAGCTGGTGCATCACGAAGGCTTTCCGCCCCAGCTATTCGACCTGTCCGGCGATCCCGACGAACAGTGCGACCGGGCCGCCGAGCCGGCGATGGCGGAGGCTCTCGGCGCACTGCAGGCCGGCCTGCGCGCGATCGTCGATCCCGCCGCCGCCAACGCTCGGGCCTTCGCCGACCAGCGCGCGCGGCTCGACGAACTCGGCGGCGCCGAGGCGGTGCGCGCGATGCAGGGCTACGATTTCGGCCATTCGCCGCCGGGCTAGGCAAGACCTGGCGTTTCGAGGAACCGTGCCGGATCCCCCTTGCCCGTCGTTTCGACCGGGGCGGCGCTGCCGCGGCGCGGAGAAATCTTTGGGGGTTATATCGGTTACCACGCGTTCGCGGCTCACTGCCGTTCCGGTAGCCGACGCCGCAAATTTCCCCTCAGTGCCACCCCGGAGGGAGCGAAGCGGAGATCCGGGGTCCAGGGGCCACGTGCGAAGGCCTTTCGGGTCGGCCCTGGGCCCCGGATCAAGTCCGGGGCGGCATAGTTGGGTGATTTTTTTTGCATCGGCAAACGAGCGGCGTTTGCGGATTTCGCCGGCGTCCTGCCGCCGCCGGAGGAATATCCGGCGCTGCATGATCAAAGATGTAATCCCAAAAGAACTCTCCGCTCCGCGGCCCCTTCGGCAGGTTCAGGGCAGGCTCTGCGGACCGCTTCGGTCGATATGACGGGGCGGGTGGCGGCCGGGGCGGAATGCTTGTACCGGCTTACAATCTTAAGGTAGCCTGAAAACGGTTGGTTCCGTACCGGTTCGCTCTCTCGGGGCAAGAGCACGACATGAGACTGTCCAATCCCGGCCAGGAAACGACGGACTCCGCCGGCGATGTCCGGGCGCCGCTCACCTTCATCGTGCGCCAGAACGGCACGCCGTACTTCCTGAGTTCCGCGCTGACCGGCGGCCCGCCGGAATATCGCTTCCGCACCGAAGCGCGCACGGTGACGATCCACGATGTCCGTTCCGAAGCCGACCGGCATTCGGTCGAGCGCGAGGGCTTCCAGCTGGTTCGCCACCGGACCGCGGTCGACGACCTTTATGACGACGATGCGGTGAACGGCGCCTACAGCCGCGAAGTCGAGGCCCTGCTGTGCCAAGCGACCGGCGCGTCCCGCGCCGTCGTCTTCGACCATACCCGCCGCTCGGACAGCGGGGAGGGCGCCGCCAACCCGGACGGCACCCGCGGGCCGGCGCGCATTGTCCATGTCGACTACACCGTGAAGTCGGGACCGCAGCGGGCTGCCGACGCGTTGGGAAACGAGACGGTGGAGCGCGTTCTCGGTGCCGGCGGGCGCATCGCCGAAATCAACGTCTGGCGTCCGATCGCGGGGCCCGTGCAGCGCTCGCCGCTGGCCGTGGCCGACGCCGGCAGCGTCGCCCGGGACGACCTGATCGCGACCGAACAGAGATTTCCCGGCCGCACCGGCGAGATCTACATGCTCGCGCATTCTCCAGGCCAGCGCTGGTGCTGGATCCCCGGCATGACGCGGGACGAAACGCTGTTCCTCAAAGGCTGGGACAGCCTGGACGACGGCCGGGCGCGCTTTACGCCCCACGGTTCGTTCCGCCTGCCGGACCAGGATCCGGGCGCGCCCGCCCGCGAGAGCATCGAGACGCGCGCCTATCTCGTCTTCGACAACTGAGGGGCGGGCAGCGGACGCTATTTTACCGAGTGTGCAACAACTGTGAGGGAGGAAGTATCATGGGTCGCCACAAGCATGTCATCAACGTCAACGACGTCGAGCCGAAGGAAATCGCCGTCGCCGACAAGTTCCACCATATCGTCAGGGGGCTGGGCAGCTCGACCGGCAACGTCGAGTTGGGCTGCAGCCATTTCCGGGTCGCGCCCGGCATGTACGCCTTTCCGAGGCATTCGCACATCCGCAACGAGGAGGCCCTGTATATCCTCGAAGGCAGCGGCACGCTGAGCATCGGGGACGACGAGATCGTGGTGTCTGCGGGCGACTACGCCGCCCTGCCGGTCGGCCGGCACCTGGCCCACAAGCTGGTCAACACCGGCGATGCCGACCTGGTCTATCTGTGCCTGTCGACCAACCTCATGCCGGAAATCACCGAATACCCGGATTCCGGAAAGGTCGGCGTGCTCGGCGGGGCAGACTGGAACCGGGGGCTTGCCGAATTCTACGCCGGCGAGGACATCCACGACGAATATTTCTTCCGGTTCTACCAGGGCGACACCCACGTCAACTATTTCACCGGCGAGATCGACGAATAGGTCCGGCCGGACGCAACCCCTGAGCCTGCCGCCGCCGCGGTGCGAGCCGCGGCGGCGGGGGCTGCCGGATGCGCGCATGAGGTGCGGCATCGTGGATGCGATAGCCGGCTCAAAGCGTGTCCGTTTCCATCGGAACCGGCGACGCAATAGAGGCCGCCCCTTCGACAAGCTCAGGGCAGGGCCTTCGTTACGCCGTTTCGCGACTGCTCAGGGTCAGGAAATTTGGAAGGAATACTCCCTACCCCCCTTCATCCCGAGTAGGCCCCGCAGGGGCCGTATCGAGGGACCGGCAAGGAATGGCGCCCGGCAGCCCGAGGACAAGCTGTCGACGCTCCACAGTCAGTAAACCACCTTGTCGAGATACAATCCGCAGGCGGGGGCGGTGGCGCCGGCTTTTCTTCGATCGGCGGCGCGCAGCACCGTGGCCAGCCAGGTGACGGGTTTCTTGCCTTCGCCCACCGGCGCCAGCGTCCCGACGATGTTGCGCACCTGGTGGTGCAGGAAAGACGGCGCGCGCAGGGCGATCTCGATTTCCTCGCCATAGCGCGAGACGCGGATATCGGTAAGCGTCTTGACCGGCGATTTCGCCTGGCATTCCGCGGCGCGGAAGCTGGAGAAGTCGTGATGGCCGACCAGCGGCAGCGCCGCCTCATGCATGGCCTCGGCGTCGAGCGGCCGGCCGACCTGCCAGGCCCGGCCGGCATCGAGCGCAAGCGGCGCGCGGCGGTTGACGATGCGGTAGCGGTAGCGCCGCTCGACGGCAGAGAAGCGCGCGTGAAAGCTGTCGTCCACCGGCTCGGCCTCGATCACCGCGATCGGCCGGGGTTTCAGGTGATAGTTAAGCGCTTCCTTGATGCGGAAAGGCTCGGCGTCGCGCGCGATATCGATGTGGACCACCTGGCCGAGCGCATGGACGCCCGAATCGGTCCGTCCGGCGGCGTAGGCGACGAGCCGCTCGCCGCAGAATTTCTCCACCGCCTCCTCGAGGCATTGCTGGACCGACAGGCCGTTGTCCTGGCGCTGCCAGCCGACGAACGGACCGCCATCGTATTCCAGGGTCAGCCTGAAGCGTCGGGTCACGACAGCACCGTGCCGGGAGGAATGGCGAAGCCGCGCAACAGGTCGGCGGCACTCATCGGCGCTTTGCCCTGGCGCTGCACCAGTGTCGGGCGCAGCGCGCCCTCGCCGCAGGCGACGGTCAGGCAATCGTCCCGGACGGTGCCGGGCGGGCCGGCTTCGGGGCCGGCGACCTCTGCACCGAGCACGCGGATACGCTGGCCGCCCGCCTCGAAGAAGGCGCCGGGGACAGGATCGAAGGCCCGCACCGTGCGCTCGATCTGTACGGCCGGCTGCGACCAGTCGATCCGCGCCTCGGCCTTGTCGATCTTGCGGGCGTAGGTGACGCCGGCTCTCGGCTGAAGCCGCGGCGTCAGGGTGCCCAGTCCCGACCCATCCAGCCAGGCCAGCGCTTCCACGATCGTTTCGGCGCCCAGTACGGCCAGCGCGTCGTGCAGCGCGCCGCCGGTCGCGTCACCGGCAATCGCCATGCGCCGTTGCAACAAGATCGGGCCGGTATCGAGCCCGGCCTCCATCTGCATGATCGTCACCCCGGTTTCCGCATCGCCGGCCTGGATTGCGCGCTGAATCGGCGCCGCCCCGCGCCAGCGCGGCAACAGCGACGCATGGATGTTGAAACAGCCGTGGACCGGCGCGTCGAGCACCGCCAGAGGCAGGATCAACCCGTAGGCGGCGACAATCGCGGCTTCCGCTTCAAGGCCGGCAAAGCCGGCGACCGTGTCCGCTCCGGCAAAATCCATCGGCGTGCGCACGGGAATGTTCCGGGCCTCGGCCCAGGCCTGCACCGGCGACGGCCGCACCGCCTTGCCCCTTCCGGCGCGGCGCGGCGGCTGGGTATAGGCGGCGACCACATCGTGGCCGGCCGCAGCCAGCGCCATCAGCGCCGCTAGCGCAAAATCCGGCGTGCCCATGAAGATCAGGCGCATCGTTCCGGCCGGGATTTGGGGCAGCAAGGCCGGAATGGCCGGCCCGTGCGCATCACGCAGGCACCGCCTCCTTCGCGGCGAGCTTTTTCTCCTTCAGCAGCTTGCGCAGGATCATGTTGCGCTTGAGCGCGCTGATGTGATCGATGAACAGGATACCGTCGAGATGATCGATCTCGTGCTGGACGCAGGTCGCGAGCAGGCCGTCGGCTTCCAGCTCGTGAACCTCGTTCTCCCGGTCGAGATAGCGCACACGGACCTCGGCCGGGCGGACGACATCGGCGTAGTGCTCCGGCACGCTCAGGCAGCCCTCCTCATGGGTATTGTCATGGTCCGACACCCAGACGACCTCCGGGTCGGCGAGGGCATGGGGCGCGGGCGGGCCGTCCTTGTCCGAAACATCCAGCACGATGACCCGCTTGAGCACACCGACCTGCGGCGCGGCAAGGCCGATGCCGGGCGCGGCATACATCGTCTCCAGCATGTCGTCCATCAGCCGGCGGACCTTGTCGTCCACTGCCCCGACGGGCCTGGATTTCTTCTTCAGCCGCGGATCGGGCGCGGTCAGGATCGGCAGCAACGCCATCGTTCATTTACCCCGGAAGTGGCCGGTTTCAAGGGTTTCTTAGCCGTTTGCAGATAGGTCGGGCGGGCCGGAAGGTCAACGAACCGGCGCATCCGGCCGGCCTGCGCGCCGCGCAAGGAAACGCCGGGAAATGCGCCGGTTTCCGCAAGAATATCCATGGCCGCCGCACGGGCTTGTGATAGGAAAGCCGCGCCATGACAGGACTGGACGCCAATACGCTGATCGTGCTGGGCGCGCTGGCCTTTCTCGCCCTGCTCGTCGTCGCCGTCACCTTGCGCACCGCCCGGGGCCAGACCGAGATCAACACCCGCCTCAGCGGCCTAGCCGAACGGCAGGACGGCATCCGCGACTCCCTGAGCACGCGCTTGCAGGACCAGGAGCGGGCCATTTCCGAACGGCTGGAGGGCGTCAGCCGCCGGGTCGGCGCCAGCCTCGAAACCAGCACGGAAAAGACCGGGGAATCGCTGCAGCAGATCCGCGAGCGGCTGGCCGTGATGGACCAGGCGCAAAAGAAGATCACCGACCTGTCGGAGCAGATGGTCGGCCTGGAAAATATCCTGGCCAACAAGCAGGCGCGAGGGGCGTTCGGCGAAATCCAGCTGCACGATCTGGTCGAGAGCATCATGCCACCCGGCGCCTTCGCCTTCCAGGTGACGCTAAGCAACGGCAAGCGCGCGGATTGCCTGCTCAACCTGCCGAACCCGCCCGGCCCGATCGCGATCGACGCCAAGTTCCCGCTGGAGAGCTGGCAGCGCCTGCAAAAAGCCGCAGACGAGCAGGAGCGCGTGGCGGCGGGCCGCCGGTTCAGCGCCGACGTGCTCAAGCATGTGCGCGATATCCGGGAGAAATACATCGTGCCGGGCGAGACCGGGGACGCTGCGCTGATGTTCCTGCCGTCGGAGAGCGTCTATGCCGAACTGCACGCCAACTACGCCAATGCGGTCGAGCAGAGCTTCCGGGAAAAGGTCTATATCGTGTCGCCGACGACCCTGTGGGCGACGCTCAACACGGTGCGCGCCGTGTTCCGCGACGTGCGGATGCGCGAACAGGCCCACCTGATACAGAAAGAGGTCGAGACGATGATGGCGGATGTCGGCCGGCTCGACGACCGGGTCGGCAAGCTGGCGTCGCATTTCGACCAGGCCCGGCGCGACATCGACCAGATCCAGACCTCGTCGCGCAAGATTACAAGCCGCGGCGAGAAAATTTCGGAACTGGACCTCGAAGACGAGAACAGCGCCGCCGGCGGACCGGCGCCCGGCCGCCTCTCCGCCCCGCCGGACGGCTGAGCGGCCGCCGCGCCTGCGCGGACGCCCTGTTCACTGCCAGCGTGGAATTGTGTACAAAATTCAATATCATGGAATCCCTCACCGGTTCGCGGCCGCCGGATTGCGGCGGTCCGCAACGGGGCGCGGGAACAACGGCAGCAAGGGATGCACGCCCATGGCGGTCACGCTGAAACCGGTTTCCGATCTCGACAAGGATCGCGTCCAGGATTTGAATCTGCCGGTCTCGGCCCGGATCGCCAATCTCCTGGAGCGAGCCATCCTCGAGGGCCGGTATCGACCGGGAGAGCGGTTGCGCGAGGTCGAACTGGCCAACCGGCTCGGAGTCAGCCGGACTCCGCTGCGGGAAGCTTTCTACGCCCTTGAGACAAGAGGCCTGATCCGGATTCAGCCGCGCCGCGGCGCCTTCGTTAAATCGGTCACGATCGAAGAGATGGAGGAACTGCTGACAATTCGTGTCGCGTTGGACGGGCTGGCCGCATTTCTGGCTGCGGAGAACGCCGAAGCCGCCGATATCGAAGAGTTGGAGCGGGTCCACAATTCCCAGCGCTCTGCCCTCGGGAAAAAGGACGATTCCGCCTTCCATGCGCTGGGTCAGGATTTTCACAATCTGATCTATGCCGCGTCGGGGAACCCCAAGCTGAATTCGATATACCGGTCGTTGCGCGTCGATGCGGCGCTCTATGCCGTCGCCGATATCCTGCTGCCGGGCGAAGCGGAAAAGTCGCTCGAAGACCACAGCGCGATGCTGGCGGCGATCGCTTCGCGCAAATCGACGAACGCCCGCGATATCGCAGAACGGCATATCCGCCGGATCAGGGACCATCTGAAGGCCAACCTGCCGGCCGATTCGAACTCGGACTGAAACCGGCCGGCAAGTCGGCTGGCTGCTCAGGCGCGCACAGACCCTTCCGGAAGATCGCGCGCACCGAGTGTTCGAAAGTTCCAAGGCGATCATCTTGGAGGTGGCCGGATCTTCGCTGGAGATAACAGTCGAGGTCACGGTCTATCGACGGATATCGACAACAAGCCCGGCTTCGAGAAGGTCTACAGGGAATACTTCCCGAAGGATGCGCCCGGTCGCCCGGGCGCCCGGGCGGAGGACCGCCGAGATCAGCTTCATCGGCCCGGACTACAAACGGGCGTCCATATCCGTCATCGTCGCCGGCCTTCTGCGCCCGGAATGGAAGGTCGAAGCCGGCCCCGTCGCCGTTGCCTGATCTGCAGGCGCCCGGGGCGGGCTGCCGGCCTCCAGGCGATCTCTGGTGACGCCGGCTGTTTGCCTTGGCCGAAGGTGCGGCCGTCGGAATGACGGCGCGCGATACGCCGGCGTATCACACTTCGAGCACGCCGGGATTCATGCGCCCGTCCGGGTCCAGCGCGGCGCGGATCCGGCGGTGGATATCCGCCTGCGCCGGCGTCAGGCGCGACAGGAACGGATAATAGCGCCCGATCTGCATATGCGAGGCGCCGTGCGCCTGCAGGATCTCGGCGGCCGCATCCCGCAGGCCGTCAAATTCAGTAAAGTGCGCTGCCCGGTACCCGGCCGCTTTTCGTGCCAGTTTCGGCCAGATGCGACGCTGATCGGAAGGGGGGCAGAAGGGTGCCGGATCCTTTGTTGCGCCGGTTCGGGCCGGAAGCCATGGACGACTGGCTTCGCGCCGCCTACCGGGAGACCCGCGCCTTGCAGGAGAGCAAGGGCGGCGATGCGACCTTCTATGAGGTCGGGGCCAACGCGCCCGAATTGCTCGAATGGTATGTCAAGGGCTTCTATGGCTCGGTGTTCTACGGCGGCCGGGTCGACATCCGGATAAAGGAACTGCTCCGCTACCGGCTCTCGATGACCCATGGCTGCGCCTACTGCAACAAGGGCAATATCGAGGCGGCGCGCCGGGCCGGCCTTGCCGACGAGCAGCTCGACGCCGTCATGGACGAGACCAACGACGCCTTCTCCGGGCGCGAGCGGGCGGTTCTGCGCCTGGCGGCCGAGATGGCGCTGACCAACATGGAAGGCCGGTTGACGCCGGCCCTGTACGAAGACCTGTCGGCGCATTTCGACGATGCCGAGATTTTCCAACTCGGCATGGTGGCGGCCGTGCTCACCGGCATGGCCAAGTTCCTCTTCGTTTACGACCTTGTGGAGCGCGAGGCCCATTGCCCGGTCGGCCCGCGGACGGGATCAGGGGAGTAACCGCTCGGCCCGGACGGACCGCCCGGTCGCTCCGATGCGCGACGTCACGCCCCAGCCGAACACCGACTAACCGGTTGCCACCAATTTCATCCCGTCGCTGGAGCCCCGCTCGGTGCTCGGCCGGCCTGGAGTCGGAGATGAGCGCCGATTGACACTTGCGGTTAGGGATTGCGGCACAGAAAACGGAAAGGAGAAACCCCGCTATACTGTTGGAATTATGGGGTTTCTTTGGTTACGGGGGCAGGAATTCACCGGCTTCCCGGGGCTTAGGAACCCGGCTACCACCGGGCCGAGAGCCGGATCCCGACGCGGTGTTCGTCCGAGCGGGCGCCGGCGGCAACCTCCAGCCGGCGCGCCTCGGCCGACAGCCGGAACGTGCCCGGTCCGGCCGGCCCTTCGCCCGCCAGGCGCCAGCCCAGGATGTACTCCCGGCCGGTGCCGGAGAAGCCGAGGCCGATTTCCGGAACCGATGCGAACCGGCCGCCCCAAGCCGGAAATCCGTAGCCGAACCGTATCTCCATCTTGCGATGCAGGAGGCCACCGCGACTGCCCGAAACGGGCTGCGCCGCGAGACCTGCAAATGCGCCGCGTTCCAGCAGCGCATCGGCGCCGCCCGAGGCCGGACCGCCGACGGTTTGCGTCAATGCCATCGTCGGACCGCGCGCCGTGGACGGCTTCGGATCCCAGGCGAGCGCGCCGGAAAAACCGCGCTCGCGGAAGCCCTTCGCCTCATGGGTGAGCAGACCGCGGCCGCGCAACTCCACCTGCAGGCCGTATTTCGGAGCGATCCAGGCCAGCCCGCCGCCCAGGTCGACTCCGAAGCCCCTTTCCGCATCGCCGTCGTCATGGCGCATGCCGATCGCGGCGGACGGCGTCAACGTCCCGCCGCGGCCCAGGCCGAAGGGCCGCTCCGCTTCCATGCCCAGACGCAACCGGGTGACCGTGGCGCGGGCGGCGGCCAGGTTGCCGCCGTCGGACCCGCGTGCCGCGTCCGATGCCGTCTGCACGATCAGCGCGTCGGTTTTGCCGGTCAGGGTGAGGCCGTCCTGTCCGCCATCCATCAGTACGCCGCGCAGCCCGGCCGCCGCCATCCACAGGTCGAGATCGGCGCGGATTGTGGAGCCGTACTCGCCCGTCCCCGGCTGCTTCGGCGTCACCGCGAGTTCGCCCGTGCCGTAGCCGGCGGCACCCCAGATTTCTGTCCGCCCGGAGAGCGCGAGGCGTCCCCAGGGGTAGAGACCCGTTAGTGTCGTCTCGATCCGGCCCGCACTGTTGCCGGCATAGTCGCCGTTAGCGACATTGTGCGCGACGATCATCCCGGCGGTCCAGGCGCCTGCCCCGGACCCGGTTCCGGGATCGCGGCTCCAATCCGCGCCGACCATGCCGCTGGTGACTTCGCCATCGAGCGAAAGGCTGCCCTGCCGCCCGTCGAAGCGGGTCACCGCGCCCCGGCCCCACAGGGAGACGGTTTCGCGCCGTCCGGTCTCCGCGGTTACCGCAAAGGAGGTGCCGCTGAGCAGGTCGCGCTGCGCCAGGCTGCGGGACGTCTGCAAGCGCAGACCGGAGCCATCCCGCCAGAGCGGATTGCGCCCGCCTCCCAGCCAGTCCGACAGGCCCGCCGTCGCACCCGGATTCGCAGCCGGGTCCTGCCCGTCCGCACCGGTTTTTGCGCCGACCCGGTGGCCGGCGAGCGTCATCTCGACGCCCGGGCGGCGCCCTGTGCGCATCCGGCTCTCGACGGCGCCCAGAACCTGGTCCGCCACCGTCCGGCCGAAGCGGGCGATCCACGCTTTCGGGATCGGGCCGGTATTCCTGATGACGCCGATTCCCGAGCCCTTGTCGATCCGCGCGCCCTGCGCATTCGACAGGACGAGCCGCATGCTCTCGTAACCCTCGTCATGGTCGTCGGCCAGCACCTCGACCTCAACCCTTTTCTCGGTCTCGCCGGGCTGGAAGGTCAGCGTGCCGCCGGTCGCGACATAGTCCGACCCGGCGACCGCCCTGTACTCGTCGGCCCGGTCGTCCGCGGTCCGGTAATCCACCGTGACCGGGGCTTCGCTGCGGGGCGAAAGAGTAACCCTGAAGACGAGCTTCGCGCCCGGCGCCTCGGCGGTCGAAGTTTCGTGTACCCGGAGGCCTGCCAAGGCCAGCGGCTGCCCCGTGTCGACGACCGGCACCGTCACCTCCAGCGGTTCTTCGGCCAGGTACCAGGCCCGAATTCTGTGTCCCGCGTGCTGGTAGATGCCCGCATCGGTTATGACCAGCCGCACCGTCAGCGTGCGCGACGCGTCCGCCACCCCGTCGCCGGGCGGCGTCACGGTGCGTATCGAGGTCCGCACGCCGGGCTCGCTCGGCTCGCCGTCGCCGAAATCTAGAGTCCTGACGCCCGGCCCGTTCAGCGCAGGCGAGTACAGCTGAGGGATATGCTGCAGCGCGCTGTCGGTCACGCCGACGATCGCCACCGCCGGCTCGTCGTAACCGCCATTGCGGACCACCCGGATCTCGAAGGGCTCGCCCTCGCGCGCGGAGCCGGAGACCTCGAGGCGCATGGCGTGCAGCCCGCCGCGCACACGGTGTTCTGCGAAGCGCTGCGCCGGCAGGGTCTGTGGCACGAAGTTATTGCCCTGGGTGTCGCGGATCGTGCCGCCGTTGAGGTCGAGGGAGACGAAATCCAGCCCGTCCGGGTCGTTGTCGCCCTTGGCCACCGTCCAGGTGAAGGTGAGCTGCCGCGTGCCCGAACCGCCGGTGTAGCGCGCCCGACGTTCGCGGTCGTAGATGTCGAGCACCAGTTCGGGCGATCCAGTGACGGTGACCTCGGTGTCGAGGGTCAGCGTGAAGGTGAGCGTGGCGCCCGGGCCGTGGACTGCGCCGTCCGGCAGCGCCAGGAAGTCGTCCATCCGGTAAAAGGGACCGTGGTCGGCGCTCGCCTCGGGCGGCACGGGTGTAATCGCGATGCGGCCGACCCCCTGGCCCGGATCGTCGACGATCGTGACGGGAACGAGGCACTGGTTCCCGGTACAGGCGCCGCCGTCGGCCTGGAGAATCTGCACCCGCGGCGGCGTGCTCGACGAGGCCAGCAGCAACACGTTAAAGAGTTCGTCGGGCTCGGTTTCGCCGTCGCCCCGGATCTCGAGAGCAACCTCCTTGCGCGCTACCCATTGCCGGCCATCCGGACGGAAGTCGCCGGGCTCGAATGCGAGATCTTGTCGGATATACGCGAAGTCGGCCGGAACCGACGCTCCTTCCGGATTTGGGCTCGCAACGATCAGCACTTCGAACGCCCGGTTGGGCCGGGGCAGGCCGGCTTCGGTGCGGGCAACAAACGCCACCTTGGCTTCCGCTTCTCCCTCGACGAAACGGTACGCCGCCCGTTCCGGGCGGACAGTGATCGCCGGGTCGAGCACGACGATCCGGGTCGTCGCTGCGCCCGGCGATCCTACCGCGTAGCCGTCTCCAGTCGCGATCGTCGCCGTCAGCGCCCCGGAGCGGCTGGCCGTGCCCGGTTGGAAGGCCGACAGGAACACCAGCCTGGCGCTGGTCCGGCCCGGCTCGATCCGGACAGTCTGACTGAGATTGTCTTGCGCCAGGTAGCCGTCCTCCTGGGTCAGCGTCACGGTCGCCTCGACCGCCTCGTCCCGCGGCTCGGCGGCGGTCACGACAAAGCCGATATCGTCGATCCCGTACCCGTAGCTGTCCTGTTCCGCCGCGATGGTGAGGATCGGGCCGTCCCCGGCGGCCATGAACACCGGCACCATGCAGACATCGTCCGTGCAGGGGGTGCCGTCGGAATTGCGCGGCCGGATTCGCTCCGGAGTCGACCCTGCGCGCTGGAATCTCACCTCCAGTCCCTCATCGCCTTCGGCCATCGGAATGGAAACTGTCTTGCGTGCCTCCCATTCTCCGCCCTCGGCGGCGAAGTCGCGCGGTTCGAAGGCGATCGTTCGCGAAGTTTCCCTGACCCGGGCGCGCGCCGCCGTCTCGTCCGATTTCGCCTTCGAGGAAACCGCCATCGAGAATGCCTTGCCGGGCCGGGGCAGTTCGCCCTCGGTGCGGGCGACGAAGTTCACGCGCACCGCCCCGTCGTCCCGGTCGACAGTGTAGGAATCCTGCTCCGGCCGGATCGTGATCGCCGGATCCTTGACCACCAGGCGGGTTCGCGCGCTGTCCGGGTACCCCACCGTGTAGGCGGACGCGGCGACCAGCGTCGCGCTCAGCACGCCCGATTGCGTCGCCGGACCGTTGAACTGCCGGGCCCGGAAGCGGAGCTCCGCATCCCTCCTGCCCGCCCAGAACCGCACGACCGCGTTGAGCCGGCCGGCCGGCAAGTAAGGGTGGGCCTGGGCGAGCGAGACCCGAACCGAGATCGCCTCGTCCGCCGGACCCGCGCGTCTTAGCCTGAAGACGACATCGTCGATCCCGAAGCCGTAGGAACCGTGCTCCGCGGTGATGCTCACACTCGGTCGGTTGAGGCCGGGGAACGCGCGGACCGGCGCGCCGGCACCGAGGAGCATCGCCGCCGCAATCAGGGCCGGGACGGTGCGTCTCAGAGCGACGATCGGAGGATTGAAGGCCAGACGGCGGCGATTTTCTCGCAGTGTTGACCTGGTCTCCCGCTTGGCCGCGGGGGCGGAATGACGAAGGGTCATGAATGCGGCGCTCCGAAAATGAAAACGCCGTGCACGGGGAGCCGTGCACGGCGTCGGTTCGGGGTCGTCAGCCCGCTCCCGGAACCTGTCATCGGGTTCCGAAAGTGGGTTACAGCGAGCCCACAGCGCCCAGGGCGACGGACCTGAGACGGCAGGAGCAGACCGCTTCCGGCGCGTCCTGCGGCCGGAAGGCTGCCCGGCCCGCGGGCTGGGGACATTCCTTCCGGCTACGGATCGCGCGGTCATGGCTTCGCTCCCTTTCGGCTGGCTTCGGGACCGTCCGGGCGGGACGATCTAGCGAATCAGATGGGCCGAGGGTTCCGTCACCGCCAAACGGATCTTCCAATAGCGTCGATCAATGACATAAAAATTTCTTGCGCAGGCGGCGTCGAACGGCGGCGGCGCCTTTGCGGAGTCCCGGCTCAAGCCACGCGGCAGATCCGACGGTCTCCGGCGGAGTCCCCGCCAAGGCGCTTCTCGGTCAGGCGGTTCCACCAAAGCGCCGGACATGGCAGCGGCGGCCAATGCGGCAAGCGAATGCAACCGGTCGCAGGGAGAGGACGTGTCCCTCTGCGGTTCGATCTGCCGGCGCAGCGCCGGCCGATCCTATTGGATCATCGTTCTCGGAAGGAACAGCGCGATATCCGGAAACGCGACCAACAGAACGATGCAGACGATCATCGCCGCCCAAAACGGCAGAATCCCGATGTAGATTTCGCCCATCGAGATGTCTTTGGCGACGCTCTTCACGATAAACACGTTCAGGCCGACCGGCGGGCTGATCAGCGCCATCTCGAGGATGATGACCATGATTACGCCGAACCAAACCGTCAAATCGCTCGATTCGGGCGATACCCCCAGCATATCGGGCACCCCGGAAGCGCGCACGATGGGAAGCACGATCGGCAGGACCAGCACCATGATCGCGAAGCCGTCGAGGAACATGCCGAGCAGCATGAACACACCGACGATCACAAAGAGCAGCATCACCGGGCTCAGTGCAAGTTCGCTCAGGGCTTGCGCCAGATCGCCCGGGATATGCGTGAGCGCGAGGAAGGGCGAAAAAATCTCGGCCCCGACGATAATCAGGAAAACGGATACGGTGGTTTGTATCGTGTCGCGGGCGGCGCGATACCCGTTGGACGGATCGATGCTGCGGCGGTGCAGGGCCACGACGACGGTCAGCACTGCCCCGACGGCTGCGGCCTCGAACGGTGTGAAGAATCCGGTGTAGATGCCACCGATGGTAATCGCGACGACCGCCAATACAGGACCCGCCCGGACGACCACCCGCGCTTTCTCCGGTAACGGTTTCGGTTCGGCTGCCGGACCGATTTCGGGCCGCAACTGCGTCTGGATGAATATCGCCACCATGAACAGGACGGTCAGCAGGATGCCCGGCAGCACGCCGGCAAGAAACAGCCGGCCGATCGAATCCTCGGTCAGGATGGCGTAGATCACGAAGCCGGTTGAGGGCGGAATCAGGATGCCGAGCGTGCCCCCGGCGGCCACCGCGCCGGCCGCCAGCTTCTTGTCGTAGCGGTAGCGTTCCATCTCGGGCAGCGCCACCTTGCCCATGGTCAATGCCGAGGCGACGGACGAACCGCTGAGCGCGGCAAACCCGGTACATCCGAGGATTGTGGCGTAGGCGAGCCCGCCCCGCAGGTGGCCGACCAGTGCGTTGGTTGCGGCGTAGAGGTCGCGGCTCAGCCCGCACAAACCCGCGACATTGCCCATCAGCACGAACAGCGGGATGACCGTGAGTTCGAAGAATGTTGCGGTATTCCACGTCTGGCTGGACAGCCCGGCCAGGGCTGCCGGCGTGCTGTTGAGAACAGCGGTGCCTACGAATCCGACCGTCATCAGCGAAATGGCGACCGGGATTCGAAGCAGCATGAGGGCGATCAGCACGACAAGGCCGATAATGCCTACAGCCGTGGCGGTCACCTGTCCTGCCTCCTCATTGCTGCGGCCCGGTCGATCTATTCGGAGGCCGGAATCGACCGGTCGCGCGCACCCTCGAATTCCGGAATCGGTCGATTCGCGGCGAGAAACGCCATTTCGGACAGGAGGACGAGACTATAGACGCCGGCGGCGATCATCATGACAAAGAAGAAAGGCTGGAAGGGAATTTCCAGGATGTTCGTCGCTTCGCCGAACTCCGCAGCTTCGTCGGCCCGGACCCAGGACTGGAAAGTCAGAAGGCCGAAAATTCCGAACGCCACCACACGGATGAATATCGCACGGGCGCGGTTGAGCCCTTCCCTTCGAAACTCCGGGATAAGGTCGACGACGATGTGCCCATCGGTCTTGCCCGCATAGGGGATGCCGCACAGCGTCAGCATGGCAAGCCCCAGCGAAGTGAGGTCGCGAGTGCCCTCCAGCGGGACCCCCAGTTCCCGGAACAGGGCATCCGTCACGATCAAGACCGTGAGTGCGACCAGCATCGAAACAGAGATGCCGGTCAGCACTGCAATGGCACGGTCGAGTGCAACCATAGCGGCCGGACTGCGGGCGCGCGGCGCCCCGGTCTATCTCCTGCCCGCTACTTCATGTCCGCGAGAACGCTATCGGCTGCAATGCCCCGGCCCTTGAGCCGCGCGACCTCCGATGCGACGACCTTCTTGGCCAGTCCGTCGAACTTCGCAAAATTGGCCGCGTCCACCTTGATCAGCTGCTTACCTTCGGCCACAGCAAATTTATTGAGCGCCACCGTGCCGAGTTGATCCAGCAACTTGGCGGAGCGCAGGCTCATGCCCCGTCCCGAGGCGTTCAGGAGCGCCTTTTGCTGCGACGGCGTCAGGCCGTCGAAGGATTTCTGGTTCATGACGATGTAGATCGCCGTAACCATGGCGGGCAAACCGTAGGTCACATATTTCGCTGGCTCGTTCAGCTTGAAGAGCAGCAGTCCGCTGGGACCCATGAGAATGCCGTCGATGACCCCTGTGGCGAGCGAGGTGTAAACCTTGGTTGCCGACATCTGCACCGGCGTCCCCCCGTAGGCCTTGATAACGTCGCCCGCGACGCGCGAGGGCACGCGGATCTTCATGCCCTTGAGGTCTTCCGGCGACCTGATCGGCTTGGTCCGCATCATCAGGACGGCGGGCGCTGTGGTGTAGCTGCCAAGAACGACCGTGCGCTTGTATTCGCTCCGAAGATGCTTGCCCATCACCTTCCAGAGCTTCTTGGTTGCGTCGTTGTTGTCCGTAGTCACGCCGGGAAGCTCAATGATCAGAGTCCGCGGCATCAGCGAGGAAGTATAGCCGGGCACACCCATCGCGAGGTCGGCGATGCCTGTCGCGGCCCGCTTGTATTGCTCGGCTGCCCCCCGGCCGAGTTCGCCCGACGGGTAGACGCGGATGGTCACCGCGCCGCCGGTCGCTTTCGCCATATCCTTGCCGAGCTGTTCGAAGACTGGCTTATGCAGCACATACTTCGACGAAACGAAGCTCGCGAATTTGAGCTCTTTGGCTTCAGCGGCTACTGAAAACGACGTGGCTGCCGTCGCTGCGGCGAGCACGGCAGAAGAAATACGCACCATGATCGGTACCTCACCTTTTGCGATTTGCCCTTCGCCTCAAGGCGAAGGGCTGCGGAAACCTGCATCAAAGACCTGGCGGATCGTTCGGGTTCCGAACCTGTGCCCCGGTCTTTCGGCCCCGGCGCGGTCGGCGGCGCCGGGATCGTGATCGATTGCCATTGTTAACACCAATTCGGTTCGCCTGAAAAGCAGGCGCGGCAGCGCCCTCCCGGAATGCTTCCCGCTAACGCCCGACGGCGCGAAGGCGCAGCGGACCGGAGGGGGCCGGACGCCGGTTCCGCACGCACGACGAAGCACGGCGGATACATAACCCTCGGCATTCCCTTCCGCGGCGACCGCTTTCTATCATCCGTTCTCGGGCAATCGGACGAGGAGACGGTCGCCATCGCGGCGCAAAGGATAACAGGCGAGATCCGACGGCGCGGGGCCGCCGAGCCGCTTTCCTGTCGCGACATCGAACGACGCCTGGTGAAGCGGGCACTCGATCACGCCGTCATCGTAAAATCCGTCGGTCAGGATGGCGAAGGCATGCGGGCACACGTTGGCGAGCGCGTAATGCCGGTCCCGGTGCCGATAGACCCCGATGCGGTGCGGACCCACCACAACGGAAAGCGGTTCGTCGTCGTTCAGATCGTCCACTGAGCCGACGTCGATCCAGATGTCGCTCACGCGGAAGTCTCCGGCGGCGCCGCGCCTTCCTCTCGGGGCGCGGCCGTCAGTTGCCCGATCGCCGTCCGGATGTGACCGCGGCCGACATGGACATGCCCGCCCCGGAGGTGACGATGAAGCGCCGGAAGCCGGTGGAACGGCACATTCGGGAAAGCGTGATGCTCCACATGATACGGCATGTTCCAGCAGAGCCACCTTACCGGCGGCATTGTGAGCACCGTGCGGGTCCGGTTCTCGATATCGCCCCGGTAGTCGCACCCGACATGCTCGGAAAGCCGGATCGTGCTCTGGAACCACTCGCAGGCAAACCGCGGCAACAACCAGTATATCACCGGAGCCCACGACTGCAGCGAGACAGCGACCGCCGCGACGGTGAGGTATACCAGCCAGAATGTCCGGCACTCCCAAACCGTGCGCATGACCTTCTCGCGCGGCAGGTAGACCGATGCTGCGGCGGGAACGGTACGGGGCGACAGGAACAGCACCTGCATTCGAAGGTAAAGCGCGAGGATGTCGAAACCGCTCGCGTAGCGCAGCCAGTTCCCGGAGTTCTCGGCGTGCGCAAGGTTCTGCGGATCGAGCGCCAGGTCTTGCGTGAAGGCGTGGTGATTGACGTGGGCGTACATGAACCGGGTCGGATGATTCAGCAGGAGGAGCCCCGTTAGCCACAGGGTTACGGTGTTCAGCCATTCCGACCGAAAGGCCGAGTGATGGCTCGCTTCGTGAAACGGGGCGAACAGGCAGACGATCGCGATGCCCTGAAACACGGTCGCCGGGACGACCCACCATGTGCCGAGCGACTGGTGGATCAACCATCCCCCGGCAACAAGGGCCGCGACATGACCGGCTAGAAACAGCAGCCCGGGCAGATCGCACCTCTCCTTGAGGTCGCGAACTACGGACTTGGGCACACGCCTCCTCATATTCCGGCTTGAAACCGCCTGCCGCGGTGCAGCTTCATCGGCGGATGTCATCGTCGGTTCCCCTTCCCCTCGGGCGGCCGTTTCCGGCCGGCGCCCGCCGATACCGGAATGCGCCGTTCGCCGGGTGCGGACGGCCCTTGCCGGGCGAGCGGCGAGATGAGGGCGCCGGCGGCTTTCCCACGTTCACTGTGGCCAGATTAGCATATACAACCGGACAACCGGCCAGTACATATTGCCGAGCCGTCCCGGGAGTCCCGTTCTCCCGGGGGCGCAAGGAACCGGGATTTTCGAGGGGGCGAGCATGGCCACGCAACAAGCGACGATCCCGGTGATCGACCTGTCCCCGCTCGGCAACGGCGCCAAGGCCGTGCAGGCGGTGGCTGCCGAAGTCCGGCGGGCTTCGGTCGATCCCGGCTTCTTTTTCGTTACCGGCCACACGGTCAGGCAGGACACCATCGAGCGGGCGCTCCGCACCGCCGAAAGCTTCTTTGCGCTGGACGAAAGCCAGAAAAAGGCGTTCAGCGTGAACCGGAACCATCGCGGCTATATCGGCTTCGGCTCGGCGAACATGTACGGAAAGAACCTTCCGGATCTCAAAGAGAGCTTCAAATGGGCCAACGAGCTGTCGGAGCACGATCCTGACGTCCGGAACGGCGTTCCGCTTCTGGGTCCGAACCAGTGGCCGGACTGCCTGCCGGAGCTGCGCGAAAGAGGGTACGTCCTGTATCTCGAAATGATCCGCGTCGCGCAACAGGTGCTGCGGTTGATCGCCATCGCTCTGAACGTTCCCGAGGACACTTTTCTCCAGCACTACCGGAAGCCGCTGGCGCGCGGGGGATTCCTTCACTATCCCGCGCAGCCGGCCTCCGCCGACCCGAACCAGTACGGGGTTGCCCCGCACACGGACTATGGTGTGCTGACCGTCCTGTGGCAGGACCGGAACGGCGGCCTTGAGGTCCAGACTGCCGACGGCAGCTGGATCCCTGCACGGCCCATCGAGAACACGTTCGTCATCAACATCGGCGACTTGCTCCAGCGCTGGACGAACGACCGATATGTCTCCAACCCCCACCGGGTCGTGAACCGCTCTGGCAACGAACGCTACTCGATCGTCCTGAATTACGATCCCGATCCGGGGACGATGGTGGATCCTGCAGAATTGGCGTTACCCGAGGGAATGGCGGCCAAATACCCGCCCATCGCCTGCGCCGACTATATCAAGCTGCGCTTCGACGAAGCCTTCGACTATTCCAGCGCAGCGGCCTGAAGCGGGGCCTCGAGCCGGTACGGCGGCGCGCTAACAAAGCCGGTCGATAATGGTCCGTGCCGTGCCGCCGGCGATCTGCCGATGCTCGTCTTCATCGATATCCGCCGACTCGATCATGGCGACCGGATCGGACCGGAAGATGGGAAAGTCCGTGCCGAGAACGATGCGGTCCGCGCCGAAAGTACGTACGGCGACCTCCACGGCGCGCGGCCCCATCGACGCCGTATCGTAGTAGAGGCGGCGCAGGCGATGCTCGGGAAACGGCCGGTCCGGGGTGCGGTGCGCCGCTGTCTGGACCATGCGTTCGACGGATACGGGCATCGTGCCGCCCAGATTGATGACCTGGAACGACACGTTCGGGAACCTGTCGAGCGTGTCGGAAAGAATCAGGGTCAGAACCGTCTGCGATATCCCGGCTTGCAACTGGATCGTCGACGCCCGATAGGCGTTGTTATCCTCGAAGGACGGCGGCGGGTCTTCGCCGGGCGCGAGCCCCGGATGCACCAGGAAATGGGCACCCAGTTCTTCGCCCGCCTCGAACAGCGGTCGCAGCGTCTCCAGACTTTTCAGGTCCCGGAACATGTTCCCCGGCAGAAGCGCGCCCAGCAGCCCGAGATCCCTGCGCAATCTGCGGAGTTCGGCCGCGGCCATCGCGATGTCTGCGAGCGGCAGTCCGCCCAGTCCGTAGAATTGACCGGGATGGTTCGCGCAGATTTCCGCCAGTCCATCGTTGTAGGCGGAAATCGCGCCGGCGACTTCGCCGGCCGGCTGGACATCCAGGCCCAGGGCCCCGGGAAAAGTCAGGAGTTGTGCTTCCAGACCGCAATTCTTCAGGAAATCCTGCCGGGGTGCCAGTTCGACATAGCGATCGCCGAAAGGGAATTTGGCCGTCATGGCCCACATCGTCTCGCCGCCATCCGGCTCCCGCACCAGTTTTGGAATCCCGTGGCGCTTTCGCATGATTTCGGGAAGGCCGGCGCCGTAATAGTGCGAATGCATGTCTATCGAAATGACTCCCTCCCGATTCCGATCGAGACCGGCTGTGAGCCGCGCTCCGTATAGACAATAATCCTGGCAGCGGCTAGCTTTGCCGCGTTGCCTATGCTGCACCGGCCGGAGATGGCAGATGTTCGATCGAATTGGCGTTCAGGAATCCGCGAAGGCTGTGCTGGATGCCTTGTGCGATGACGCGCGGTCGATCCTCACCGCGGACCCCGGTCCGGAAGGTCAGGAGACGCTTTGCCGGAGGCTTGTTCCCGTACTGACGGACCGGGAGTTCCTCGATGCCTATGGCGGACCGGGCACGTCTCCCGGCAGCCATAGGCTCTATTGCGATCCGGACCTCGGCTTCACGGTGGTCATGTATATCGGCCGGGCCGGCCGGGGCGAATCGCCGCCGCACGATCACGGGGACGATTGGGCGATCTACGGCCAGTCGGCGCTGTATACCGATATGCGGGATTTCGAAATCGTCTCCGGAAGCCGATTCGACAACACCGCGATCGTGGAAGAAACAAAATCTTATCGGCTGAACCCGGGCGACGCCTATCTCTATAAGGTGGGCGACATCCATTCGATAAACCCGTTGTTCGATTGCCGGTATGTTCGGATCGCGGGTTCACCTGCAGATCACTTCACGCCCGTCGGCCCGGTCGGCGACGAGATGCGGGCCATATGGGGGGCCGGCTTCACCGAACGCCCGAAACGAAGCCCGGCATAGTCGGCTCCGCGTCTGGAACCCACGACCGACAAGCTTGTCCGGTTGCGGTGAAGCCGTTGGTCGGCGCCCGGGCAGGATGCCGCGCAGCGCGCCGACATGTTGATACTATTGAACCCGTAAAGGTCGATCGACCACTCCAATCAACACACAATCATTTATCATTTTGATCCGACGCTAGTGCCGTTCCGATCATGCTGTCGCGCGAAACAAGTGCCTCCAGTCTATGCGCCGGCCAGTCTTCAGTCCCGCCCGGTCGATTCGGGATTACAAGGTATCGAAGATCGGCGGTGCTATCGAGGACACGTATCGAAACATCCGACGGAAGTACCGTACCGAACTCTTTCAACACTTTACGCGGTTCCCTGACGATACGGGACCGGTACTCACGGCTTTTGTACCAGGCGGGAGGTTGCCCCAGGAGAGTGCGCGGATAACATGAGCACAGGGTGCACACGACAACATGATGAAGTTTGTCCGAATTCTCGACTGCCGCAATTTCCGCAATCGTACCGACATCGATCCCCATTTCTTCACGCAGCGATTTACGCGCATCGCATAGGAGCCGGTCGCGGAAGCCGGAATCGGTCCATGCACGGGCAACGACCTTCGCGCCGAGCGCCGGATTGCGCGACTCCGTGAAATTCATCATGCGCTGTATGTCGGCCTCTTCGATCACGCCGCACTCGGCGAGCAGCGCCGACAGTGCCTTTTCCAGGAACTCCCATTCCGACGCCGGCGGAGCATCGTCGGGCGACGGCGCGTGAGGGTCCGGGTCGCCGTGAGTGTGGCCCTGGTCGTCATCGTGCATTGGCGGTCTCCCTTCCGGTTACCCGTGTCAGCCAATGCTCGAACAAATCCGCGACGACCGCGTCGGTGGAATTTTCGGCTTCCCGGCCCCACACCGACGGCTGATCGAAACGCACCCGGTAGAGGAAACGCATCGGCAGGCCGGGACGGTGGTAGGCGAGCTGTTCCGGATCGCGATACCGGCCGTGGATCGCTTCGACGACCCCCGTCCTGCCGCGCAGATAGAATGGGGCGCGGCAGTGGCCTTTCGCCGGGCGCGTGTCGACACGCACCCTGTCGCCCGTCGCGAAGCGGGGCTCGATCATGGCTGCACGCCCTCGCAATTTTCCCTCAGTGCGGCAATACGGGCGTCGATCTGCTCATCGCTCAGCACACCCTGTTCCACGAGAAGAATGCGCAGCGCCCGGACCCATTTTTCGTAGTAAGTCAGATTGACGTAGTCCGCCTCGTTGTAGGATTCGATCGCGCGCCGGAGGGCATCGGCACGGAAAACTCCGGACGGGCCGATCATCAGCATCATCAGGGCGTCGACCCGGCGTTCGAAGGTGGTCAGCGGATGTTCGCTTCGATCGATTGCGCCGAAATCCAGTCCGCCGACATCGTGGATTCCCCTGGTTCCGGCCGCACCCGATATGCCGGTCATCTGTGTTGTGCCTCCTGGAGTCGCCTGTCAGCTCTCGGACGGAAACAGCAGCACATCTTCAGGCTCGAACGAAAGATAGACCAGGTCGCCCGACCGGACGGTGCCGCCGCTCTCTGTGGAGACCGCCGGCTGACGGGCAAGGAATTCGATCCCCGTCGCGGTCCCGACATAAATCTCGACATGAGCGCCTTTGTAAACCGTCGTCTCAATCCGCCCGGAGACGATGTTGACGGCGTCTTCGGGCGGCTCGGCGGAAATTCGAATATGTTCGGGCCGGATGCCGAGCTGAACCGTAGCATCCTTCGATAATTGCGTCTTTGCGGCAACACGGACGCGAATGTCGCCGCTCGACAATTCAAGATAAGGCCCATCGGCGGCAATGACTTTCGCCTGCCAAATGTTCGACGTGCCGAGGAATGACATCACGCCCCGCTGCTGCGGCGTGTGATAGAGCTGCTCGGGCGATCCCGTCTCGACAATGCGGCCGTCGAACATCACGGCAATCCGGTCGGCAAGAGACAGGGCCTCCTCCTGATCGTGAGTCACGAAAACTGTCGTGATCCCGAGATCCTGCTGAATGCGTTTGAGTTCGACCTGCATCTGTTGGCGAAGCAGTCTGTCCAGGGCGCCGAGCGGTTCGTCGAGCAGCAGGACATCCGGTTTGATCACGAGCGCCCGGGCAAGCGCGACCCGCTGCCGCTGGCCGCCGGAGAGCTGGTCCGGCCGGCGTTCTTCGAGTCCGCCGAGATGGGTGATCGCCACCATCTCGCCGACGCGCCTCGCCAACTCGGCCTTGCCGACCTTCCGGCGCTCCAGGCCGTAGGCGATATTCTGGCGGACCGACATGTGCGGAAACAGGGCGTAGTCCTGGAAAACCAGACCGACATTGCGCTGGTTCGGCCGCAGCGTGACGACCGATTTGCCGCCGATCCGGACGTTGCCGTGCGTCGGCACGACGAAGCCGGCGATACAGCGCAGCGTCGTCGTCTTCCCGCAGCCCGACGGGCCCAGCAGGGCGAGGCATTCGCCTTCCGCGATCGTGAGGCTGACGTTACGGAGGATCTCCGTCGTACCGAGCGCAAAGCTGACGTCTTCCAGTTCGACCTGCGCCACGACTTACCCCCGGACCGACAGGGAAATAACGCCGAACCGCCGCTCTACCAGGATGATCACCGCGCTGACGATAACGATGTAGATCGTCGAAAACGCCGCCGGCGTCGGGTCGAGCTGCTGGCTGATGTAGTTGAAGACCTCGATCGGCATGGTGGTCACGCCACTGCGCACCAGGAAGATGCTGATCGGATAGTTGTCGAAGCTGATCAGGAAGGCGAACAGGAACCCGCTGATCAGGCCCGGCGTCAGCTGCGGCAGCGTGACCGTGCGGAAAACCGTCCAGCGATTGGCGCCGAGCGACGTCGCGGCCTCCTCGAGCGATGGATTGGACAGGGCCAGCGAGGCGACGATCGTCCGTACCGGGTAGGCGCTGGTCAGGACGACGTGCCCGACGAGCAGGGTGATCCAGTTGAACGGCAGGCCGGTCCAGACGAAAAACTGCAGGATCGCGATACCGATCGCGATCATCGGCACCGCAACGGGCGACAGGAGGAACGCCACGATCATCCCCTTGGCCGGAAACGCATGACGCGCAATGGCGAGCGCTGCCGGGATCGCCATCGACACGGTGAAAATTCCGGTGAGGGAGGCGACCAGCAGACTCAACAGGGTCGCTTCGCCGATCTTGTTGATCTTGGCGATGTTGACATACCACTCCATCGAGAAGGACTTCGGCGGGAACTCGATGAACTGGGAACCGTTGAAGGATACGAGGATCGTCAGAATGACGGGAAACACGAGGACGGCCATCGCCGTCCAGCCTAGAACGGCGACAACGCGCTGAAAGCTGCGATCCTCAAACATCGGCCTTCATCACCCGCCGGATAACCCATCCGTAAGCGAATACGATGGCGAAGGTGGCGAGCGTGAGGATCGTCACGATCGCCGATCCCCAGGGGAAATTCTGCTGCACCAGCAGTTGTTCGGCGGCGACCTGTGACATCATCGCGGTCGCCGGCGAGCCGAGCATCAACGGCGTGACGAAGGCGCTCATGCAGATCGCGAAGCTCAGGATCGTGCCGCCGAACACGCCGGGCATCGACAGGGGAAAGACCACCTTGCGCAGGGTGGTCCACGGGCCGGCGCCGAGCGAGATCGATGCCTCGCTGTAACTGTCGGGTATACGCAGCAGCGCGCCGTAGATCGGCAGGATCATGAACGGCATGACATAGTGCACGAGCGCGACGATGGTCGCGCCCTCGGAGTACACCATGCGAAGGCCGCGGCTCGTGAGCCCCAACCCGACCAGCAATGCGTTCAGCGGCCCCTGATCGGCCAGCACCACGAGCCAGCCGTAGTTTCGGACGATCAGGCTGGCGGCCAGCGAGATGAAAATGACCAGCAGCATGGCGCTGCGCAGGCTCGGTCCCGCCCGGATCAACAGCAGGGCGACGGGGTAGCAGATAACCAGCGCGATGAGCGTCGATACCAGCGACATCCGGAACGTGCGCGTCAGCGCGCGGCTCGTCCGCGAAGACTGGAAGGTCTTCTTGTAATAGTCGAACGTCGGCTCCGCCTTCGGTTCGTCCTCGCCCTCCCAGGACTGGAAACTCTCCTGTGCGAGATAGGCGAAGGGCGCCGCGTAGAAGACGACCATGAAGCCGAGCAGCGGGCCCAGCATGCAGGCGACAAGCAGCCACCGGCGGGATCGTCCGCCGGAGCGGCGCCGCACCGGGAGAGTCACCCCCGATGCGGCGCCCGCATCCGTCATCCAGTCGGTCCTAACCGAAGACTTCGTTCCACCTCTTATGAGGGCACACAAGGTCAAGTGGAGAATCAGGTTGGTCTAATTCATGACGATCTCACCTTCCGGGTTGCTCCGATCGACGGCTGGCTTGCCTTGCGGCCAGGTCGGAACGCTCTTCGCAT
>Ga0209754_1000736_pt1 | contig 41396 bp, 38 predicted proteins | sample MesohylBB_FD_187295 | JGI IMG/M metagenome (GOLD analysis project Ga0209754, IMG submission 187295) | Host-associated microbial community of the marine sponge Aplysina aerophoba from Gulf of Piran - sponge mesohyl, lysed by bead beating... | ecosystem: Host-associated > Porifera > Sponge >...
CAAGCAGGATAACAAAACGATTCTTGATGTTCTCTTTAGAAGAAAAAACGAGAGATTCAGGTGTTCATTTTCCCTCGGAACAGGTGTTCATTTTCCTTCGGAACAGGTGTTCACTTTCCTTCGGAATAGGTGTTCATTTTTAGCCGTAATATGCAGAGGCATTATGACACTACCCGAACCGGGCTTTGTTTATATGTAAGGAAAAGCCCTAAAGGATTTATTTCCAGAAGATGGTATCAGTCAATAACAATCCACGGCAAGCGGAACCTGATAGCATTAGGCGATTTTAGGATGATGTCGGCAGAGGAAGCGAGGGAAAAGGCATTTCACAATCTGGAGGTTGCCAAGCGTGGATACGATCCCCGAAGCGAGGTTCAGGTATCCCATTACAGAAATGAAGTGAAGCACGGTGTACCCACCTTCAGAGAAGAAGCCGAAAGGGTTATAGAACTCAAGTCTTCTTCATGGAAGCACGCAAAACTCATGGGTAGAAAATGGCGTTCCACGTTTGAAAGGTACGTTTTTCCCGTAATCGGGGATATACCGGTGGACCGGATAACAAGGCAGGACATTAAGGCGATTCTGGAACCGAAGTGGGTAAGTAAGAATGCGGCTATGAGAGAGGCACTGCAAAGGGTCAGTGAAATCTTTAAGGTGGCTATGGCTGAAGATCACGTAAACCACAATCCGGCAAGTAATGAGATTCTGAAAATTCTGCCAAGGCTGAACGGGGAAAGGAAACATCATAAAGCGTTGCCGCATGAACAGGTTGCCGAAGCCGTCCGGAAGATAAGGAATAATGAATCGTATCCCGGAACCAAGCTATGTTTAGAATTTCTTATCCTGACAAGTGTACGGTCCGTGGAAGCACGGGAAGTTGAATGGCGGGACGTGGATATGGAAAAAGGTATCTGGACGGTTCCGGCAGGGAAAATGAAAGCGAAAGAAGAACATCGGGTGCCTTTAAGTGAACCAGTCCTTTCGGTGCTGAAGAAAGCGAAAAAGATAGAACTTACAGAAAGGAAAACCGGACTGGTATTTCCCGCACAGAACGGAAGGGTCATGCACAGCAGTATTCTTACCAAACTACTGAAGAAGGAAGGGATTGATTCCACGGTTCACGGATTCCGAACTTCTTTCAGTACGTGGGCGAACGAGAAGAATTACAACCCTGACGCTATAGAAGCCTGTCTGGCACATACAACCCCCGGTGTCCGTGGTGCGTATATGCGGGGTGAGTTCTTTGAACAGCGCAGGGAAATTATGCAAGCGTGGAGTGATTACATAGTTCCTGCATACAATAAGAACCATTCTAGAAGAAAGGTGGAACTTTCCAAACATTCTGAATAGCAAGGAAGCCGCCTTCATTCCGACTACAACCGCTTTCCCCGAGGGTCCTCTTGTATGGCTTCTCTTGCTGTTGCGCTTGTTCTTTTCCTTACCGCCTATGAAGGTCTCATCCACTTCTATAGTGCCGGAGAACGGTCCTACTTCCACTTCAAACGCCTTGCGAAGCCGATGTAACATGAACCAAGCGACCTTTTGTCCGATTCCCAGTTCCCTATGCAGCGTAGTACAAACCTAGTACAAATCCACCCCAAACATTCACGATAGCCTTTTTTTACAGAGTGATTGTGTATCTGCAAGACTTCATTATGAAAAATCCTCCTTATGAATTGTTTCCAAATATTTATATACAGTCTGAACATCATCCATCATCGTTAACTAACTTTACACGAAAACACACTGAAGTGTCAACATATTTTTTTTCAATTCTCTTTAAATAATCACCGTTTCGGAAAAGAACGGCAAGGGAAAACAAAAACCCCACTTGCTCCAACGATAACACTAACAAATCTAAATTTCAACCCTCTTTTTAAAAATCCCCAAACTTGCCAACAAATCAAACGCTAAAGCATCGTGCCTACGGTAAAGAATAAATAATACCCGATATAAAACCGAGACTGTAATTCCTAAAAGTCGTTTCACGAACATCCGGCTGTGCGTGCTTCGACAATACGAAACCCAAAATCACGCTAAATCCCTTTCAGTTCAGAGCCCCGACGCGGATGCTCCTTTCTCCAGCGAAGCCTGTTAAGCGCGCTGACAAAAGCCTTCGCGCTCGCTACGGAAATATCCGTATCCACCCCCTGGCCCTGCGATATCACTCCCTCGTCAGATATCCTTACGGTGACTTCTCCCTGCGCGTCGGTTCCGCCCGTTATCGACGATACAGAAAAGTTCTCAAGCCTGGGATCAAGCCCAGTCGCTTTCTTAACCGCCTTGAAAATCGCGTCGACCGGCCCAGAACCCGTCTCGCGTACCGAGATCTCCTCCCCTCCCGCCAGGATCGTGACGCTTGCCTCGGGCGATGAGTCCGTTCCGCCCGAATAGCTCGCGGCCGTAAACTCGTAATAATCAGAGGAACGCAGAAACTCCTGGTTTATGAGCGCCTCTATGTCCTCGTCGAAAACATACTTCTTCTTGTCGGCAAGCGCCTTGAACTTCGTAAACGCGTTCTCAAAAGCCTCAGGCTCGAGAACGTACCCGTACTCCTGCAGGCGGTCGCGAAACGCGTGGCGCCCCGAGTGCTTGCCAAGCACTATCTGGTTAGAGGGAATCCCCACTTCCTGCGGGGTCATTATCTCGTAGGTGATGCTCTCCTTTAGCACCCCGTCCTGGTGTATGCCCGCCTCGTGCGCGAAGGCGTTCGCTCCCACGATCGCCTTGTTCGGCTGCACGTTAACCCCCGTTACCTGGGAAACGAGCCTGCTCGTGGGATATATCTGGGTTGTGTTTATCCCGAAGCCGTAGGGCTTCTTGTCGCTTCTAACGCTCAAGCCCATAACTATTTCCTCAAGCGATGCGTTGCCTGCCCTTTCCCCGAGGCCGTTAACCGTGCACTCGACCTGCCTTGCCCCCTCGCTTATGGCGGCGTGGGAGTTGGCCACCGCGAGGCCGAGATCGTTGTGGCAGTGGACGCTAAGGATCACGTCGTCTAGGTTCGGGACGTTTTTTACGAGCGTGTGGATTATGTAGGCGAACTCCTCGGGAATCGTGTACCCGACAGTGTCGGGGATGTTAATAGTGGTGGCTCCCGAGCGGACGGCCACGTCGACCGCAGTGCAGAGATAGTCGATGTCCGTGCGCGTCGCGTCCTCGCAGGAGAACTCGACGTTGTCGGTGTAGTTCCTCGCGTGCTTTACGGCGCCGCTTATCATCTCGAGCACCTGGTCCCTCGATTTCCTTAACTTGTGCTTGAGGTGTATCTCAGAGGTGGCGATGAAGGTGTGTATCCTCGGGCTCTCTGAGTGCTGCACGGCTTCCCAGCCGCGGTCTATGTCTTTCATGCTCGCCCTGCAGAGCCCCGCTATCTGGCAGCCCTTTATCTTCTGCGCTATCTTCTTTACGGACTGGAAGTCCTCCTCAGAGGATATGGGAAACCCGGCCTCTATTATGTCCACCCCCAGGCGCTCAAGCTGATAGGCGACCCTGAGCTTCTCCTCCGAGGTCATGCTGCAGCCCGGGGCCTGCTCCCCGTCTCGAAGCGTCGTATCGAATATGTGTATGTAGTTATTGTTCGACATCCCTGAAACCTTGCTCCTTACCTTGCCGCAAAAGCAGATTTTTACATGCCACTGGCGTGCTTGTCAAAAAGGGTTCTGCGCAGGACGTTTGCAATTATATGGAGTAGAGGTTTCCCGTCAGTTCCTTATTTCATAAACCCAACGGCGATTTGACCTGATCCCCTCGTAATGAGAAGGGGAGCAAAGAATCACCAACCGCGCGCACAGTAACTCCCTCAGGAAGGTAAATGCCGAAAAGTCTCATTTGCATTGTTTGTGGGAACGTGTTTTAGTTTATATATAAGGTCTGGCGTTCGTTCGGTGATTGTTTACTCTTTTCCCTTCGAGCAAGCTGTTTTTATTGTTGCAAGAATTGAGTTCGGGAGTGAAGAAACTGCCTTCGTTTTCTTTTTAGAAATGGGGCTTAAATGTTGCCAGAGGATGTTTTTCCGATCTCTGCTGCATGATGTGTTTGTTGGTGTCAATCTACCATTATTATCGGGGTGAAGCTACGAAACTTATTGAAGACCTAGTCACCAAACCACAGGGGGAGCTTGAAGTGTCTCAGAATTAAAACCCCCAATGAGTAAAGACAGACAGGTACACATTTTAGGGGAACAGCGGATCAAGCATGCTTTCCGGCAATGAGGTTACGATAATGCCTGAAACCAAAAAACGTGCCTCGGCATTCGCAGAGCTTGGATTGAAAAGGACGGTTGCGGCCCTTGTTGACGAAGCGGCCACCCTCTATGATGGCGATCACATCCCTTGGGTCATCGGCTACAGCGGCGGAAAAGATTCGACCGCCGCGTTGCAACTCATATGGCTGGCACTCTCGAAAATACCTAAGGAGAGGCGGAACAAGCCCGTACATGTTATCAGTACCGACACTCTTGTTGAAAATCCTATCGTCGCTCTCTGGGTATCCAAGTCCCTTGACAGGATAAATGTGGCGGCGAGTGAACAAGGTCTCCCAATCACAGCCCATCGTCTGACACCCGAGACCGAGAACACTTTCTGGGTCAATTTGATCGGCCGCGGCTATGCGGCTCCCCGGCCAAAATTCCGCTGGTGCACAGAACGGCTCAAGATAATGCCGTCAACAAAGTTTATCACTTCAGTTGTACAAAAGTACGGCGAAGCAATTCTTGTGCTCGGTTCACGCAAGGCAGAAAGCACGCAACGGACAAAGGTGATGGAAAAGTACGAGAAGCGTCGCATGCGCGAAAAACTGAGTCCGAACGGAAGTCTTCCCAACTCACTAGTCTATACCCCGCTGGAAAACTGGTCGAACGACGATGTCTGGCTCTTTCTCATGCAGGTGTCCAACCCATGGGGCTACCGGAACAAGGACCTGCTTACCATGTATCAAGGGGCATCCGAAGACGGTGAATGCCCCCTTGTCGTTGATACATCCACGCCGAGTTGCGGAGACAGCCGCTTCGGATGCTGGGTTTGCACGCTTGTCGATAAGGACAAATCAATGCAGGCCATGATTCAGAACGACGAGGAAAAAGAGTGGATGTTGCCCCTTTTGGAGCTGCGCAACGAACTTGATCCACCGAAAACGGCCGATACCGACCGGCATCTGCGTGATTTTCGGCGAATGAGCGGCGCGGTACAGATTTTTAATGATCGCCCGATACCGGGCCCCTACAAGCAGGAGGTGCGTGCTGACTGGCTCAGAAAGGTATTGCGTGCCCAGAAACATGTCAGGCTGAACGCCCCGGACGAACTTCGCGACATTGAATTGATCAATCTTGCCGAACTGGAGGAAATTCGGCGAATATGGGTAGTTGACAAGCATGAGCTTGAGGATATCCTGCCGAGCGTCTATGAAGAGACCGTTGGAGAATCTTACCCTGGACGGCGCCTAGACGACAGTCAAGTGTTTGGCGTGAACGAGATGTCTATTCTCGCGGAAGTATGCGACGGAGACGGTCTTCACTATCAGTTGATCCGGGAACTTCTCTCAATTGAGAAGAGGCATAAACCTATGTTGCGACGGGCCGGTCTTTTCGACTTGATTGAGCAGGCGTTCCTTCGTCACTTCTATGAGAATGAGGCCGATGCCGTAGAGCGGGCGCAAGTGCGATGCAATGCAATTGAAGGAGCACGTAGCCGCGTACGCAACGGCACCACACGTGAACCGGCGATTCAGAACGGAACATCTGGAGATTCTTCATATATCCAAGGGTCTGACTAATGATCCTAGATGAACTGGTTGTCCACAATTTTGGCCTTTATGCCAAACGCCAGAAGATTGTTTTGACCCCACCGGATCCGGGAAGGTCGATCATACTCTTCGGCGGTCTCAACGGTCACGGCAAGACAACGTTGCTCGATGCGCTTCAACTCTGCTTGTATGGACCGTTTGCAAAAATTTCAAACAGAAACAATTTTTCCTATCAACATTATCTGTCCAGCTGTTTTCACAGGGGTTCCAGAACCAAAACCGAAGAAGCCGCTGTTGAGATCGCCTTTCGCCACACTCTTGACGGAAAAGAAGATCACTACCGCATCCATCGTTCATGGCGCAGGAAGAAAAGCGGCTGCGTAGAACATTTCGAAGTCCTAAAAAATCACAGCCGCGACGATACGCTGGCAGAAAACTGGATCAGCCATATTGAAGATATCATTCCCGTAAACATTTGCAGTCTGTTCCTGTTCAACGGAGAACAGGTAGAAAAATACTTTGCGGCGAAAGACTCCTCACAATTGATCGGCATGGCTATCCGCAATCTGCTTGGACTCGATATAGTTGACCAGTTGGAGCAGGATATGCTCACGTATTCGCGCCGAAAGCGTGGCGAGGATAAAGACGACCCGAAGAATCAGGAAATCGAGGAAACCGAGGCGGAACTGGAGGAGCTGCGGGGAAAAATCTCCAGCCTGGAACAGGAGCAGTCTGAACTGAAGAAAAAAATCGATCCAGCTCGCGAAGATCTTCTTGTCGCTGAAGACAAATATCAAAGGCTGGGCGGCAAGCTCTACGATAATCGGATTGAGATTGAATGCGAACTGGAAGAGGCAGAGCACATCCTTGAAGAAGGCAAGGAACGTCTACGAGAGCTTGCCGCTGGCGACCTTCCCTTGATTTTGGTACGCGATCTTCTTAGAACAATACAAGACCAAGATCAGGAAGAAGAAGAAAGCAGACGGTCACGGGATGTCGCTACCGTTCTCGAAAACCGCGATGGGGAGCTGGTGCGCAGGATGGGTTTGCACGGAGTAGACGGTCGCATCATTGATACGCTGTCAGCTTATCTTGAGCAGGACCGTTTACGGCTCCAAAGTCTCGGAGAGCGAAAAACAGTTCTGTCCCTGCTCCCAGAAGTTCGGGGCGACCTTCATGTATTGCTTCGCGACCGACTTGACGAACTGGAGCGGGTTGCAGCCTTGGAACTGAAGAACTGTGAAGAAGCGGAGGATCGGGTGAAGCGCTTGCGCCTTAAGTATTCCAGCATTCCAAACAGCGACGAGGTTTCAGAAATCATAGACCGACGGGAAAACCTCACCAGAAAAATTGACTCTCTTGAAAAGCTATATGCCGAGATGGGAGACGAGTTGGACCAGTTGGCGAGGAAGGCTGAGCAGAGCGAACAGAATCTCCTGCGCATAATTGAGTCGGATATCCAGTCCGAAGGAAGCCGCCAGGACCGCACTCGGATTCTGCATCACGCCGGTCGTGCAAGAAAGACACTTGAGGTTTTCCGCAATGCCGTGATCGCTCGAAGTGTGAGCAGAATCGAGCAGCTCGTACTCGAAAGCTATCAACAATTACTCCGCAAGACCTCGCTGGCAACGCGACTGGAGATCGATCCCGAAACTTTCGCTCTCACCCTATACACACACGATGGGCAAGCGCTAAGCACCGAGCGGCTCTCGGCGGGGGAACGTCAACTTCTTGCCATTGCTCTTCTATGGGGACTCGCCAAGGCGTCGGGACGCGCGCTGCCTACCGCGATTGACACTCCTCTAGGACGGTTGGACGCGGAACATCGGAAGTTTCTCGTGGAGCGCTACTTTCCTTTTGTTAGCCATCAGACCTTCCTACTTTCAACCGACAAAGAAATCACGAGAACCCACTTAAAAGAACTCACACCTTTCATCGGACGCAGGTATCTTCTTTCCTATGACGAAGAAACTTTCAGCACGAGGGTCTTGGAAGGGTATTTTGAAGAAATGGAGGCGCCGCAATGACCATTGACAATATACGAATGTCTCAGCAGGCCAAGGATCAACTCGTCAAGCTGAAGCGGATAACGGGAATCCCGCACTGGAACGAGTTGTGCCGTTGGGGTTTCTGCGTATCTCTAGCAGAACCAGGCACTCCACCCGAGATCAATGTACCAAGCGACAGTAACGTCGAAATGACTTGGCGGGTCTTCGGCGGCCGCCACGCGGATATCTATATGGCACTTCTCAAGATGCGGATGTTCCGTGACGGCCTTCCGCTTGATGAAGAGACTTGCAGACAGCAGTTTCGTCTCCACTTGCATCGCGGGATATCCTATCTTGCCGCCAACAAGTCCCTTCGCAGTCTCAATGATTTTGTTTCACTGGCAGTCGAAACAGATTAATCTGCCGGGTATGCTCTCATTCTTGTGGAATTATTGCGAAAAATCAACGGCAGTTGTTATTTGCTTATGTGTGCGGTCGGATCAACATGTATACATGTATAGTGGAGGGCTGATTGAATAATCAAAAGGGTGAACCGGAATGAGTCGAAAACTTGCGTCCGAGGTTATTCAAACAACAAGTTCAGTGTACCTTGATTGCGCCGCTACAACTCCGATTGAACCTGCCGTACTGAATGAAATGCTTCGGGTCTGGACGGAAGAACCAGGTAATTCAGGCAGCCGGACTCATGAATATGGTCTGCGCGCGAAGAAAATCATCCAGAATGCGCGCGAACAAGTAGCCTCAGTTGTTCGGGCCAAGCCTGAGGAAGTAATATTTACAAGCGGTGCGACGGAAAGCAACAATATCGCCGTTCTGGGCCTTATGGCATGGGGCATGGGTTGCGGTCGCCGTCATATTGTCTCAACTTCTATTGAGCACAAGGCCGTTCTGGAACCTCTGCGGGAGATGGAAAAACAGGGTTTCGAAGTTACACTGCTACCCCCTGATTCTTCTGGAGCCGTATCGGTGCACGCTGTCAGTGATGCGCTCCGACCGGACACTCTACTGGTATCAATCATGCAGGTGAACAACGAGACAGGAATCCGTCAGCCGATCGGAGAAATCTCCACGTTGCTAGCCGATCACGACGCCTACTTTCATGTAGACGCGGCGCAGGGTTTCGGCAAGGACATTGAGGTGCTGCGCAATAACCGTATTGATCTGATCGCCTGCAGTTCTCACAAGATATTTGGGCCTATGGGGGTAGGTTGCCTAATCGCGCGTAGCCGCGACCTGGCAAAGGTTCCACTCGCACCAATTTTCTTCGGAGGCGGACAAGAGCGAGGCTTGCGTCCGGGCACACTCCCGGTTCCTCTAATCGCAGGCATGGGGTTGGCCGCCGAAATGGCGGAACGGGACTATGTGTTGCGGAAAGAAAAATGCCTTGAGGTCCGGGCGGAAGCGCTGGATGCTCTGAATTCCCTTAACGTGACGTTAGTCGGCGACCAAACGCTTGCGCTCTCCCATATACTCAGTTTCGCCGTTGAGGGAGTGGATTCCGAGGCAATGATGGTGGCGTTAAAGGATGTTGTCGCAGTATCAAACGGCTCGGCGTGCACATCTCAGAGTTACGAACCGAGCCATGTTCTGACTGCTATGGGTGTTTCAGAAGGTGTCCTGAACGGCGCTGTCAGGATGTCCTGGTGCCACCTTACCCCACATGTCAACTGGCGAGAAGTTTCGAGACGTATTTCGGAACTGATCTGACATCAATCTTTTTCCCCGATTGCTTCCAGACCTATATTCCGTGCGATACCACAATGGGTCAAGACTATTCCGGCATCCAGTATTCTGGATCCGGAAAGCCTCTTCGCGCAAACCGCGGATGCGTTTTTAACAGAAGTTTCTTTAGATCCTGTGCATCCGTGACTCCTACTAAAAGCAACGGCTCAATGTCTGATTTAGCCTCAAGGTATTCAAGATCCTGTGCCGCGGCGAAGATATCACTCCTATGTGATTGGAAGCCATGCTCCCCCTGAGAATTAAACCATGCGACTGCGGCATTGTGGGGATCAGAAAGAGTGGGGATATCCTCCTGTATCTTGTCAGGATTGGATATCTCCCATTCCGCTATTTGTTTTGAAATTTGTTTCAACCGTTCAATCCGTTCGAGTGTTTTCCCATCGTATTCTTCCACATTACGAAATCCCTTTTTCGCTTGCTCACCGAAGCTTTCGCACCAGCATGCCCACATGTGCTGATACCAGCTTCTGACTTGGATCTCGAAACGAACACTGAACTTTTTATCCCGGAAGGGTTGATCAAATTTCACAATTCCATGTATTGCTCTGTATCCAATTCCAATTGAGTGTTCTTCTTGGAGATAATCCTTAACCTTAGAATTCGGCAGTTGTTGCCGGATCCTTTCACCAAAAGAAACTGCGGCACGGTAAGACTCGCAAACAACGCGAAACCCGATAATGTCGTCCATCTCGCTAATTGAACCTTTATACCCGCAACGTATTTTCCTCAGGATGCTTTGAAGGCGCTTAAGACGCGCGCTGATCAGAACTCTGTCAGGAGGAGTGGATTCTCTGAGAAGCGAAAGGCTGGTTCTTATACAGTTCAGGCGGAAGCTCCTATACGCGTTGAGCACATCATGAACCACGGGGTCTTTAGGGTTCTTTCGGTATTTTTCAGTAGCTCGATCAACTTCACCCCTTGATTTAAACTTCTCTTCCTCGGACGCTCTATATGGACAATCGGCATACATGCGGGTGTGCGCAACTCGTTTAATTTACTGCCAAGGTTCTGGAAGACAGAAATCTCCTTCTAGGCTCAATTCCCCTGAAAGAGCATATGCGTTCTCGTCATCAATTTTTCGGGCATCAAAAAATCCCTTAAGCAGTTCTTCACGCTCATCATTCTGAAGTTTTCCTCCAAGAAGATAGAAGAACATTTTCGCACATAGGAATTGATACGATTTTTTACGTCTGAGCTTCCCTTCAATTGGGTCGCAAAGAACTCCAAACCATGGAGCCACCTTAGACCTCAATTTAAGATCACCTTTCGCCTCATGCCTGGCAATCACGGCAACCAAATCTGTTAAGGATTTCTCCTCTTCTACCTGAAGCTTTGCTAGTGCCGCAGCCAGCGCCATTTGTGCAATAGGCCAGAATAGGATATTGTCATTTTTCTCTCTGGATCTTAAATCCCGGACCCTTGCTCCCTGTACCATTTCCTTGTGTGAAGGTATGTCCTTGAGGGCATTAAAATACTCCTGTAACTTCTTTAACGAATTATCCACGATTTCGTCTTCCGGCTTCATGTATCCGAATTCCTTGTTATTTAATATCGGGTTTGCCAACGATTTAAATTCATCGTAGCATTGAAGATATTGTTTTGAGATTTCCACAATCGTGGTAAGAGTTGTATAGTCGTCCGAAGTCTCGGTGACATTGCTTGTCTTCATATTTACTCGAAGATCGCTGTTGCCAGACTGAAACAACTCGTGGTTCGTAAGGATGGTTCGTGCGACAATCCGGAATCCGTGATTTTCGTCAAGAAGGGTTAATTCGCCTTCTTCCAACCTTTTTGCGTTCTCGTTTACATCAACGAAAATATTCCTCAGCCGAGTAATCGCCTCCTTGAGAGTATCACCATATTGAACGGCGGGGATAATCTCAATGCCAATTCGCTCGTCAAGCAAACCCTGAAAAAGGTCTACACTTAAACCGTTCCGACGGTAATCCTCTTCAATTTCGTCGCTCGTCACTGCTTTTTTTGGTCTCGATGTTCCATCCTTACTCTTAGCTTCCAAGCGACCATCAAGCAGATCCCTAAGGCCTTTGATCGCCATCAAGCGATGCTGTCCATCAAGAGCAAAGTATTTAGTGTTCGCAACGTCCAAGTCTACCAAGTATGTATTGCTGTCCATGCTCTCCAAGCTCAGTGATGCTTCCAAGGCACGATCGTCTAATCCCCACTTGTCGGATTCTTCATCGTAAACCCAGTCTTTGTACGCAACTAGGATCAGAGGACCGAACTTGTGGTATTTTCTTGTAGCCAAGTACATAGTCATAGGCAACTGGCGACTGTGGTCAGGCTCACGTTGCTGAATGTATTGACGCGTTGTGTCGTTTATTGAAATCCGATTGTTATCCTCGGAGATATAACTCTTAAAAAGGGGCAGGTCTCTTGCGTAATGAACATTTGCCGCAACCCATTTAAGCGACACCGATGTGATATATGAATGGGTATCGCCCATTCTGGCCGGAGCGGCGATAAGACGGTCCTCCCTCTCAAATAGCAAATCAAGCAAATATCGCATAGCGCGACGGTCTTTATCTGCTCTTTCTGAGATATCCTCAACCAAATTCTCAACTGAATCTTCGAAATTATCAGGTTTTCCTTTAGGCATTGTCCTTGCCTCCGTTGCTTTTGAATGGACATATAATAACATGGAAAGCTGGTTTTCAAAGATTGCACACCCTACCTTGTCGCGCGGTCTGCGTTTCATCAGTTCAGCCAGACAGAAGCAGTACCAATTTCCAGGACGCAAGGACAATACGGCTGAATCCGGGAAAGAACCCTGCCGGCTCGTTAATGAGCGCGCCGGGCGGCGCGGGGTTTCCCGTCCACTTCAAAGCGAATCCGTGTGACCGAGGTCCATGCCCGGACACATGGCGTCCCGCACCGCGCGCTTCAGTTCCTTTATCTCGGGGAACCTTCCCGTCTCCTTTCGCGACCACACAAGCTCCCCGTCCGCGCGCACCTCGAAGATCCCGCCGCTTGAGGGAACGAGCGACACCCCGCCGAGCGCCTCCCCGAAAGTGCCGAGCAGTTCCTGCGCCATCCAGGCGGACCGCGGAAGCCAGCCGCAGCGCGCGCAGTACTTTATCTCTACCATTTCGCCTTTATCTCCTCGCCCGAGGCGCTCACGCAAAGCCGCCTCCACAGTTGATTATAAAGGCAAAAAAGATATACTCAAAGACGAGGGAAGCTTTTCCCCGGATCGAGCTTTTTCCCGGAGAGAGGCCAAAGAAAATGAAAAACGGAATTCTACTCGCAACGCTTGTTTTTTCCTGCGCGCTTTTCCTTGCGGCCGGGCCCTCCCAGGCGGCCGACAGCGCGAAGGGACAGGAAATCTACAACATCTACTGCGCTACCTGCCACGGCCCCACGGGGCTTGGCGACGGAATCGCAGCAGCCGCTCTTGACCCCAAGCCGAGGGACCTCTCGAGCGCCGCGATCCTCGAGACCTACACGGACGAATACCTGGTTAACGTGATAACAAACGGCGGGGCGGCAGTCGGGAAATCCCCGATGATGACTGCCTGGGCCGGGATAATAAGTCCCGAGGACATAGAAAACGTGGTGGCGCACATAAGGCAGAACTTCTGCAAGTGCGAGTACAAGAAGTAGGGGAAATTTATCAGCTTGATAGCGGCGTTGTTCCTGCCAACATCTTTTTTTTCTCCGAAAACTTCTTCCTTATATCGGTTACGGCTTGAGTGATCTCTGCGGGCAGGGATTCAAGTTCCTCACCCGTTTCCGCCCGCACCGCGTGCCAGAGCGGTTCCATGGTTTCAGTCAGGGCAGGATGGCTTTCCATTATCTGCCTGACCTGTTGGCTCCAGCCGGCCGCCGAGAGATTGATCAGGGATTCCGTCAGACCATACGTGTTCCAGTATCGTTGACCGTCGGCAATGGAAAGCGCATGGTCAAGTTTCTCCAGAGCCGCCATCCAGTTCCCGCGGCAGGTCAGCACATCGGAGAGCGTATGAAACGCGGCAGGGTTCTCCGGTATCAGTTCTGCCGCGCGCCAAGCGTAGCGTTCCGCTTCTTCCAAACGCGCAGCGTCGTCACCCCTGAGAATCGCTTCCGCCCTGGCGCGCCAAGCCTCGCCACACTCGGGGTCGAGTTCTACCGCCTTTTTGCAGCCCGATTCCGAGTTGTCATAATATTCCAGCAAGTTGGCAATATCGCTCCTAGTGGCCAGCAGCTTAGCGAATTTCCGACGCGTATCTACCGGGTCGTCCATATGAATATATTCTGAAAACCGGCCGTAAGAAACGATCCAGTCTTCAAACCGCCCCAGTTTCAGATATGCGGTGTCCAGAGCAACCAACGCCAGACCAGCACCATAACGTAATGTTCTCGGGTCATCGGTACGAACATATTGAGTGAAGCTTTCCAAAATGGAGACAGCTTCATCATACCGCTTTTGCGCGACAAGGGTGTTTCCTGCCTTGTCAAGCGTCTTGATAAATACCAAGCGCAACCATTCCGGATCGTCCGGGCGAACATATTGCGAGGCTTGCCGCCAAGCCGCGAGAGCTTCTTCGTGATGATCCGTTTCCGAGAACGATTCGCCAAGGAGCCGAAGCGGTTCAGCGGCTGTATAGCGCAGGAAATGCGGGTCGTCCTGATTTACAAATTCCGGAATTTTTGCAATAACGCTTAAGGCCTTGCCAGAATCTTCCAGAGCGAAAAGGACTTCGGCCTCTCCCGTCAGAGCTCCAAGTGCGCAGGTTCGCAACAGTGCAGTGTCATCGGGAGCGACGGCCTCGGTTACATGCCTGAACGCATCGAGGGCGTCCTCAAATTGCTTTCTTCCTCTTAGGGCTAAACCAAGAAAGACCCGGGCGGGGAGATTTCCTGGTTCTTGCCTGATTGCCTCTCTGCACTCGGTTTCCGCCTCCACGAAGCGCCCAGATTGGAGTAGCTCGATGCTGCGACAGACCTTATCCAGAAAGCAATCCAAATCTAACTGGTACTGCCGGGAAAAATCCCGTACTATTTCGCCAAATGCTGACACGTTCGCGCCGTTCGCGCCGAAGATAGAATTGATTATCAGGTTAAAGGCCTTCTTCAGCCAGTCTTCGCGTTCCGCGAAACCGGTGTCATCCACCACATAGGGGATCAGAGCTCCAAGCAATTCAGGCGCTTCTTCATCTTCGGAGACCCCGCTGTTTAATTCCTCAAGAGTTGCCAGATACATCGACCGCATCGGAACCGGGCCGAACAGATCGTTTAGGAAAGCTACCAGCAGCTTCAGGCGTCGATATCCCCGCCGGGAGAAACGCAGCAGGAAGTAGATGTTGTAGAACCGGTCGGCAACCTCGTACCGGACCCGCTTTTCCCTGTCTGACCGCGCTTCCCTGACGTACCCCCTGCCCACTAGCTGCTTGAGTTGTGCGCTTGCGTGCGATGAGGAAAGCCTGGCCGCGGCGGATACTTCCCTCGCGAGCATGGGGCTCCATTGCTCCGCAAGGCAATGAAACACCTTTCGGGACTGTGTCGGCAGTTCCTCGACGCGGGACTTGAAGTACGGAGTCTGTTCGTCGATTAGCTGTTCCAAGTCCTTGAATGCGGAACCGAGCGGCGACTCAATCAGAATTCCGTAGGTCAGCACCAGCAGCCGCGGGTTTCCTCCGGTCAGGCGGCGCATGGTCTCGATTCGCCCGCGTTCGCGGTTCAGCGTCTCGGCGATTTCGGTTTTGCCTTCACGTTCCGCAAGGGCTCGGAAGATCTGAAGATACTCTTCGCACCCAAGACCTTCCAGAAGAAAAACCCGGAAAAATTCGTAGAACGGTTCGCCGCGGTGTCGTATGGCCTCGAAGACGGCGTTTGCGGAGCCGATCAGCAGTATCTCCGGATGTTCGATCAACGCGGCCCGCAAAGCGTGGACTTCGCGCTCATCACCCATCTGTGAGAAAACGATGTCAAGATTTTCGACAAACAGAATCAGTCTCTTTCCGTTTTCTCGGCAAAAATCAATAAGGGCCGAGAGCGCATACGCGGCAAGCCGTTGCGGATCTTTCTCGTCGGCCGTAAGTGCTTCTGCCTTATCCGCCCACCGGGAATCCCGCGTGGCGCGGGTCAGGTGGTGCAGGGCCGTAAGCCAGAAATCCGCCAGATCGGTCACCTGATAGCTTTCCTCGTGAAACGCCACGGGCTGCCATACTTCTGCAAGATCGGGCGTCTCGCGTACCGCCTGGAGAAACCGCAGGCCGAGGGTGGTTTTGCCCATCCCCCGCGAGCCGACGAGCAGCATGTGCTGACACGGTCGGTCGGGGTTCTGTTCGCCCAGGAGGCGAAGCATCTCGGTGAGGGTTTCCTGACGGGCGACGAAGGAAGCCTTGAGTTCATCCGGGGAGAGTTGAGCCGGGTTGTAGATACGTTTTTGCTTCATGGCTCCATCCCCTCTGACCGGTTTTTCCGCCACCACTCCCTAAGCAGATTCGATCTGAAACACACATAGGAGCCGTCCCGCCGCACGTACCCGTCCGATTCCAGATTGCGAAGCGCCGAGAGAAACACGCTTTCGCCCCGCCGGGTCAGTTTCTCTATATCCGAGATGCGCGCACCTTCTCTCCGCCGACAGGCATGATTGAGTATGTCGTGCGCCGCTTCCCGCTCGTCTGCGTCGAGCATGATTTCCAAGCGGGCCGCGTAATGGTCAAGATGAGGCGTGCCTCCAGGTCCCGCAAGCCTTTCCGTGAAGCATCGCTCTATTGCGCTTTCGGAAACGCGCGAGGGATCCCCATTGCAGAATTGGCGAAGGGTCGAAAAAAACAGTTGCAGGTGATAGGGAACTGGATCCGAGAGGAGGTCGAGAATTTGCGAGACGGCGCGTTCGTCCATACGGAAGTCATAACTGTCTCCTAGCTCCTCCAGGAACTTAACTGCGACATCCCGGTTCCATGAATCCAGATGGAACGGAGCTAGGTCGTTTATTAATCCCGAAAGAGCGAAGCGCCTGAGAATACCTTCAAGCCCGATGGATCCGCCGATCAGTGTGCACACCTTCCCGCGCATCTGCGGAGACTGACGCCAGCGCCGGAGCCCAGACAGCAGCAGCTCGACATCATGTTTTCCTTCAGGGGTTTTCAGCATGCGCGAGACGAGTATCGGAAATTCGTCAAGGATGATCAGGAGGTTGCGGCCGGGGTCCGGCAGACTCTCAAGACGTTCAAGAAGCTCATCCGCCGTACGTTTCCAGTCCCGACCGATCGCCCTTTTGAGTTCAATGCGGAGTTTTTCTGTGCTGACGGAAACCTCGGAGAAGGAAAAAGTGCTCTTGAGCGTGTCCACTGCGGCCTTTGCGAACGGAATTTTTTCGATGCCCCGGCGATACTCCGGGTTCTTCGCCAGAGCGGCGACAATCGCCGCCAAGCAATCCGCCGAATCTTCGGTACCTTCAACATCCACATAAAAAACATCCCAGTTTTCCCGAGGTTCGCGACGAAGTTCCAACATGAGGCTGGTTTTTCCGACCCGTCGTGGGGCAAGCATCAAAACATGCTCTCCCTGTTCCAGTTTTTCCCACAACAGTTCCAACTCGGATTCTCGTCCGTAGAGGTCTTCGCCGATTACCGCCTGTCCTGTAATGTTTCGCATTCGCTTGATCCCCGTTCAGATCGGGATGGAAAACAGAATACATGACAAGGGATTTTTTGGCAATAAGTTTTTTGGCAAAAGATTTATTGCTACAGTGGAGACCACAGAAAATGCTACCACCGCACTTCCACGAAATCCAAGGCAGGGTGTTTCAACTATCCAGATCCAGAAAACCCGACAGACACGCAGTCAGTTTTTCAGCACAGCGGAAAACCAAAGGCGTAAACCCCGGTAAACGGCGAAACGCTATACGCCCAAAGCGTAGCCACCGTCACTCATCGCATTTCGCCCCAAGGACATGTCTGTGGCGAAGTCCGTCGATCGCCTCCTCAAATCCGTCATCGGGACGGGGTCGTAAGTCCCGAGGACATAGACAACGTGGTGGCGCACATAAGGCAGAACCTCTGCAAGTGCGAGTACAAAAAGCAGTAGCGTAAAAAAGCGCGGCCCCTCGGGAGACACCCCGAAGACAGCCGCGCCCTTTTCCTTATTATATGTAAGAGTTCAGACTCCCCTTTCCTCAAGGCCCGGGGGAAGCTCTCCGTAATAGGGAGATTCTTCCTCGTACATCTCAAGGACCTTCTCCTTCGGCATGTCGCACATATCTTCCGTGAAGCCGAACATCCTGCATATGTGGCGAAGCTCTTCCTCCCTCCCTGGAAGCGGGTCCATTGGCTGTATCAGTTTCTGCCCCTCAAGCTCCTTTCGCACGTCCTGATCCTCCGCAAGCGGAGTTCCGTACTCGTTTGAGTGATAGAGCCTGTCAAACCTCTTCCTCGGCCTCTGCCCGGGGTCCTCGGCCGGGTATCCAACCGTCATGAGCCAGATGGGAACTATGTTCTCAGGGGTCCCGAGAACCTTCGGAAATTCTGCCGGCTTTCTCCCCGTGGCGATAAGACAGCACCCAAGCCCCATGTCCGTCGCCGCGAGCATGGCGTTTGCTATGGCCTGTCCCGACTCGACTCTCAGAAGATCTTCAGCCCTGTCCCTGGGAAAACTCATCAGCCTCGGATAGGTGCTCTCGGTCAGTATCTTGTAGGTCCAGCCGTGGGCGGCGGTTATGGCCCTTGCGGGAAACAGCACCTGGAAGGTCTGTATGAGCTCCTTGTACCAAGCGTCCATGTTTATGAGCCACGCCACGATAATTGGGGCCTGGCGCAGATGGATCTCGTTAAACGGAGACCCGCATTCGACTATCTGCTCGAATTTTTCGGGGGGATAGGTTTTTTTGTCTATCACTATCGCCTCGGTAGAGTTGCAGTTGCCCTGACAGGAGCAGTAACGCGCCGCCTGGAGCATCTTCTGTATCTTCCAGTCCTCAACTTCCTTCCAGGGCTTATAGAACCGGAAACTCCTTCTAGTGCCCATAGCTTCAAAAACTTCCATGTGAAATTCCTCCTTTATCTCTAGTTTGTTTTCTCAAGTTTTTCTGCCGCCCGGACCGCGCCTAAAGCGTGGTCCAGCCGCCGTCTATCACCAGATCGGAACCCGTAACGTACCGAGCCTCGTCAGAAGCCAGGTAGAGCACCGAGTGGGCCACTTCCTCCGCCTCCGCCCTTCTTATGAGAGGAACCATCTCGGCCGCTATCGCGTCAAGCTGCTCCTCGGCATCGGGAGGGTTTCCCATGAACTCGGGATCCATCTTGGTCTTTATGTAGCCGGGACAGACGGAATTTGTCCTTATGTTCTCCTTCGCGTGATCAAGGGCCATGCTTCTCGTTATCTGCCTAACCGCCCCCTTGGAGGCGTTGTACGCGACGCAGCCCTCCATCCCCACGATGCCGAGCACGCTTGAGTTGTTGATTATGGAGCCCCCGCCACCCTCGGCCATGAGCGGAACCACGTACTTGCTAACGAGGAAAACCCCTTTCACGTTTATGTTGATTGTCCTCTCCCAGACATCGTCCGTAGTGGTGACAACTGTGCCGCCCTCAAAAATCCCGGCGTTGTTAAACAGTATGTCCACCCTTTCGAAATCACCGTAGAAGGCTTCAACCACCCTCTTTACATCATCTTCCTTTGAAACGTCCCCCGGATAGGCCTTTATCTCTCCAGGTCCCGGGTTCTCGGCAACCACTTCATCTAGCCTCTCCGCGGTCCTGGACATGATGCCCACGTTGGCCCCCTCTGCGGAGAAGAGAAGCGCCGTAGCTTTTCCTATTCCTTCTCCCCCGCCCGTTATGAGCGCCGTCTTTCCAGTAAGTCTTCCCATTTTTATCCCCCTTGCTTCGGGTTAAAACCCTGCCTTTTTTGAACTTTCATTATATAATAACCCATTATGAGTAACGGAAAACCTCCTGCGGCGGCGGAGTCCGGCTCCGGGTCTTTTCCGAAATCCTCCACCGCAGTCACGAGGGACTTTGCCGGGAAGGTCAAATTCTGCAATGAAGGGACATCTTCATGATTGAATATGATAAATTTCGAAATTCCCTGAAACGCCTCGAGGAACAGCACGGAAATTACCGTGGCATAGACAACTCTGACCTGGATTCGATAATGCGGGAAGCCGTGGCTGAGTCGGTCATACACAGATTTGAGATCTGTTACGACTGTCTCTGGAAGGTGCTGAGACGCCACCTCGCAGAGGAGTTCGGCGTTCCAGATACCCCAAACAGCCCGAAACCTATTTTCAGACTGGCTTTTGAAAACAACCTTCTTCCCTCACCGATCGAAAAATGGCTTGATTACGCAAACAGCCGTATCAATACAAGCCACGACTATGATGAGGGAAAAGCCAGAAGATGCCTTGGAATCATAAGCGACTTTATTGACGACGCCACAGGTCTTTATGAAACAATGAGCGGAGAAACATGGAATCAGTAGGACCAATTGACATCTCTTCTGAGCAGCGTAGCGTTCTTCTCGCGCTGCTTAAAAAGCATCTTCCGAATACCCGCACCTGGGTATATGGTTCCCGCGCGAGATTCACCGCGAAAAAGAGTTCGGACCTCGACATGGTGGTATTTGCCCGAAGCGGGCAGAAAAGGCAGGTCGGCGATCTTCGGGAAGCTCTTGAACAAAGCGATCTTCCGTTTCGGGTGGATCTGTTTGTGTGGGATGATATGCCCGAGGGATTCCAAAAAAAAATCGAGTCAGATCACATAACCCTGGTTACTTCAGACCACGAAACGCAAGCAGTATAAAAAAGAGGCGGACGGGGCCAAGCCTGAAGCATTTTCGTATGAAGTCACCAGGAAGGTGTCGCGTTCTGATTCCAAAAAGAAACGAAAGCTCGGAATAAACCTGCTTTTTTCTCAAATTCCGCTGTATAATAACCTATTATGAGCAACGGAAAATCCTTTACGGCGGCTGCGGTGCAGGCAGCTCCCGTTTTTCTCGACAAGAAAGGCACGATCGATAAAGTCCTCAGGCTTATAAAGGAGGCCGCGGGAAACGGGGCAGAGCTTGTGGTTTTTCCAGAGGCTTTCATACCCACCTATCCCTACTGGCCGAAGGATCTAGGGTTCGGCGCCGAGAAAAAGCTCACCATGGACGCCCATGTCGAGCTTCACAGAAACTCGGTCGATGTTCCCGGGGAGGACACGAAAAGAATCGGCGCGGCGGCGAGGCGGGCCAAGACCTGCGTCGTAATAGGGGTTAACGAAAAGGAGGGAGGAACCCTCTACAACACCATACTCTACTTCGGCAAGGACGGATCCCTTTTGGGCAGGCACAGAAAGCTGATGTCGATTGACAGCGAGAAATGCGTCTGGGCCAACGGAACCGCCGAGGACGTGAGGGTGTTCGACACCGAAATCGGGAAAATAGGGGGGCTTTTCTGCTACGAGCACCACATGACCCTTGAGAAGTACGCGATGTTCACCAAGGGGGAGCAGGTGCACGTGGGGCTCTGGGGAGGACACTCGTTCGTTAAGGACACGATGGATTTTGCAAGCCGCCAGTACGCGTTTGAGGGACAGGTGTTCGTCATAATCTCAGCCGGCTTCATAGAAGAGGGCATGATCCCCGACTCCTTTCCCCTGAAGGAACACACTATCTGGGACTATCCCGGGGGAAGCGGCATAATAAACCCGAGGGGACAGTACATAGTGGGTCCCGTGTACGGAAAGGAGGAGATCCTCTACGCCGAGATCGAGCTTGACCAGATAATAAGGGCCAAGACCGTCATAGATTCCGTGGGGCACTTCTCGAGGCCGGACATATTCCGATTCGAGATAATGGAGTGAAACTGCTTCGGGCAATCCGCTTTTATTTATTCAGTGATGTCCCATTCCCTACCGACAGGCAAGGTCAAGTCTACACCTGGTGAGACGGTGACCGTGCCTTTTAACGAACCGGAAATGCGTGAGAAAAAACCGGATTCGGCCTCATCGTCAGGCTTGACCTGAGCGGATTGTTTTTCCCCGGTCTCGAGTGATGGTTTGTGTTCAGACATTGTGGTAAACCTCTTCACATAGTTAATTTCCAAATGATTTACGACTCACAAATCACGGGGTTTTCGTAGCCGCCCGCAACACTATTTCCCTTGCTTCCCATACCATGTTCTCAGTTCGTTCTCCGGCAATGGATCGAAAAAACCTTCGGGCAGAACAATTTCTCCCTTGAGAACATCGGGTTGCCGTTTGCCCTGAAGCTTACAGCCGACAAGCCGCGCAACCGGCTTCCCTCTGCGGGCAATCACGATTTCCTCGCCTGCCTCAACTCGCGCCAGAAGGCGGGACAGGTGGGTTTTGGCTTTATGAATATTGACGATGAACATAACCAAATAACCTCAATCGGTCTGTAACCAAAAATATAGCCAGAATTTTCCGCCGACGGCAAGGACGAGCAAATCAGGACATCACATAGTTTCTCCACACATTACCTTGTCAACCGCTGCTTCCTGCGTGCCCGCGCTGGTTATCCAGAGGTCAATGAGTCTCCAATGCGCTTTTCCTGCAACCCACCACAAACTCAACTAGCGCTCAAAATGAATTATGACTTAGCAAACAAAACCAGGGAATCATAGCTACCGGAGTCAGCCTCATGCAGTGCCGCAACATAGCGTTTGCGGATACCTTCAGACGCAGTGAGGTCGGCACCACCGCCCCATGTGAGTTTTTCACCACCATATTTGGCAACTATTACATCGGCAAACAAGCGCGCGTGTCGGCCGTTGCCGTTTGGAAAAAGATGAATTTTCACTAACCGGTGATGGAAAATAACGGCCAGTTCGGTAATGTCGTAGGTATCGTGCTCCAGCCAATAAGCGGCATCGTCCAGCAAGTTGCGAAGTTCGGTCTGGATGTGGAGGTAATCAACGCCGATATTTTTGTCGGATTTTCGGTACTGACCTGCCCATTTCCAGACACGACCAAACATGCGCTTATGAAGGTTCAGGATAAACTTCTCCGTAAAAATATCCCGTTTCGATGCCAAAACAGATTTCCGCATTACCCATCTCCGGGCTTCAAGAATATTTTCCCGCTCGAAACGGTCCAGATCTTCACGCGTCAATACGGTGGGAATGAGATGTCCCTTCTCTTCCTCGCCAAGCGGGGTCTGGCCCTCTGTGTAATGATACTGAACCATTTCAGTCCCACAGACTGATGGCAGGGTTGCGCACCAGCTCATCGGCGATTTGGGCGGTTTTCTCCTGCCTGTCGCCTACATCCTGCGCTTCAAGCATCATGCTGTGGTCCACAGGAGCGACAATATCTCTGGCCTTTCTAAGCGCCCGCTTGCGCACGATGTTCCGCAAGGAGCCATCATTTGGAACAAAAGCATAGACGAGCCTGCAATCTAATGCTTCAGCCGCCTTGCGAAGCGACTTAAGCGTAATCGCATCATTGGTTTCGTTTTTCTCCAAACGAGCGGCGGATTGCTGCGCGATACCTATACGTTCTGCCATCTGACGAACGCTCATGCCAAGCGAGGTGCGGACAGCACGTATCCAGCCGCCGGAGGGACGGTCACAAACATTCACTCTGGAAAGGTGATCATCCAGCATCTGCAATTGCATATACTTAAATTTGTTTGTCATATCACAGCCTATATCCTGTAAGTAGAAGCAATGTTAACAGAATAAAAACTGTAAGTCAAAAATAAAATTACAGAATACAATCTGTGACTAGATTTAAGCTTGATTTTCCAGAGCCCTTTGACAATAACACTGAAAACAATATAGAAGCAGCCAAATTCTGTATTTACAGATTTGTTTCGCTTGCTGAATTACATTTTTTACAGAGACGAAGATTGTCAAAAACGGTTGGCTGGGGCACTAGGATTCGAACCTAGACTAGCGGATCCAGAGTCCGCTGTACTGCCGTTATACGATGCCCCAGAGAATTGAAGCAAAGATTATTTACTCTAAACCCCGCGGTGTCAAACCGGGGAAAACTCCCGCAGCCGGGGTTGATTACCGACTTACATCTGATAAATTATGCGGATACGGAGGTGGCGCCCGCGAAGGCCGCGCGGCGTTTCTGGCCCATGGACGAACCGAGCCTGGACATCCTGGAGACTTTCGAGAACAAAAACCCGGAGAGGGATTACGAAATCGAGATATCGTGTCCCGAGTTCACCTGCGTTTGCCCGAAAACGGGGCAGCCGGACTTTGCGACCATCACAATAAAGTACGTCCCCGACATACTCTGCGTGGAACTCAAGTCCCTTAAGCTCTACATGTTCTCCTACAGGAACACGGGCGAGTTCCACGAGCACGTGACGAACAGGATTCTTAACGACTTCGTCTCCGTTTGCGATCCGAGGTCGGTCGAGGTGACGGGCGACTTCAACGTCCGCGGCGGAATAAAGACGGTAGTCCGGGCCTCACACAGAAAGGACGCCTGAGCGTCCCGGGCCCAAGACAGCATGTACGTAAAAACCCAGGTAATAATCACGGGAACGTTAATATTCCTTATAATTCTGGTCGCGATTTTCGCGCCCGCTCTCTCCCCCTACGAGTACGACCAGACAAATTTCGCAAACGCCCTTCGCGCCCCCGACTCGGTGCACCTCATGGGAACGGACCAGGAGGGACGCGATCTTCTGAGCAGGGTAATTCACGGCTCGAGGATATCGATCGCGGTCGCCGTGGGAACCGCCGCGATGGCTCTTATCATCGGAACGGTTCTGGGGGCAGTCTCGGGATACGCCGGGGGGAAAACGGATGAGCTGATAATGCGCACGGTTGACGTGTTCTACGCCGTTCCGGACCTTCTGCTGATCGTTCTTCTCACGCTCGTTATCGGAAGCGGGGTTACGGGCATCGTCATATCGCTGGGGGTGATGTCGTGGATGAGGGTCGCTAGGATAGTGAGGGGAAGCGTTTTGCAGATAAAGTCGTTTGAGTACGTTGAGTCCGCTAGGGCGCTCGGGGCCTCGCCGGGGATCATTCTCGCAAGGCACATACTCCCGAACACACTGAGCCCCCTCATAGTCACCGTCACGTTTTCGGTCCCCTACGCGATCCTCACCGAATCCACCCTGAGCTTTCTCGGCCTCGGCATCTCCCCGCCGGAGGCGAGCTGGGGAACGCTTGCGAGCACCGGGTGGCAGGGAATAAGGACTTTTCCCCACCTTATAGTGTTTCCAAGCGTAGCGATTTTCATAACGGCGCTCTCGTTCAATCTCTTCGGGGAAGGCATAAGAGACCTTCTGGCTACGGAGAACTCAAGGTAATGGAATCGAAAAAGGCCGCACTCTGCTTCTTTCTCCTTGCTCTGCTTACACTCGCCGCCTCGGCCGAGGGCGCGCGCGCCGACTACGCCGACTGCGAAAAAGTTCTAGCGTCCCCTGAGAAAACCCTCCACGCGCGGTTTCTCAAGCTTCACTGCCACGCTCAAAACGATCAGCACGCCGAGGTGCACGGCGCCCTCGCCGAGATAAAGGATAAGCTTGTCTTCATAGAGGACTACATTCTCTACTACGAAGCCGAGGCGGCTTTAGGCCTCGGGAAGAAGGAGATGGCCGAGGCGCTTTTCCTGAAGATACTGAAAGACCACCCGGACTCGGCGATCGGCCACGACGCCCACGAGCGGCTGGCCGAAATCCATATTGAAAACGAACGCCACGCGGAAGCGGAAAAAACATACTCCCATCTTGCCGGAAGGACCGACAGCAGGTGGAAAAAAGCCGTTTACCTGAAAAACCTCGGCGAAATAAAGGAAAAACAAGGAGACTTCCCCGCGGCCTCCGGGATATTCGAGAAGATATGGACCGAGCACCCTGAAGTAAGTTTCTCGGATTACGCATTCGAGCTTTACAGAAAAAATGGAAAAGTCTTTACCCCATCGCCGCAGCAGTTTGAAAAAAGAGGGGACGTCATGTTCGAGGCCGGCAACTGGGAGGGAGCGCTTGAGGCTTTCTCCGGGGCACAGCGGACAAGCGCTGTGAAAACGAAAACCGCCATCTGCCTCTACCGCCTTTCCCGGCTTCCCGAAGCTCTTGAGCTCTTCTCGGAGATCGACTCTCCGGAGGCCTTTTACTGGAGGGGAGTTACGCTCATGAGCATGGAGAGAGAAGAAGAGGCCATAGGGGTCTTCAAGAGACTCCACAAACTTAACCCCCAAAGTTCCTGGACCACCAAGTCGCTGCTTAAGGCCGCGAGGCTTCGCCACCTGCGAAAAGAACTAGAAGAAGCCCGCCGCCTCTACCGCCTCGTCATCGAGGAATACCCCAAGAGAAAAGAGGCCCGGGAGAGCGCATGGAACCTCGGGTGGATGCACTACAGGGAAAAGGAGTACGCAAAGGCGCTTGAGGCTTTCTCCGACCGCGCCTGGGCGAGGGGGAAAGACCGGGAGCGTTTTCTTTACTGGTACGCGAGGGCGGCCGAGAGGGCAGGGGACAAGCCCGGGGCGCTTTTCGCGCTTGGAGAACTCGCCGAATCCCCGAAAATCACCTACTACTCGACTCTTGCGAAGATGAGGCTCAGGGAAAACCTGCTTCCCGCCCCGCCTCCCGCCGCTGCCTGGTCGGGAAACCCTTTCGGGAAAAATCCCGCGCTCAAGAAATTCTTTTTCTTCGCCAAGGCCGGGATATATGATCTTGCTCTCGGGGAAGCCGAGCTTCTTCGGCCCCAGGCGAAAACTACCGCGCAGCGCCTCTACCTCGCCTCTCTCTACCTGCAGGCGGGGGATTACAAAACCTCCATAAGCCTGGCAAACGGCGTCAGCTCTCCCGAGGCGCTCCGCTTCTCCTTTCCGAAGGGATTTGAGGAACGGGTTAGGTTCTTTTCGCGCAAATACGCACTTGACGAGTTCCTGATCTATTCCCTCATAAGGGAGGAGAGCCATTTCGACAAGGAGGCGGTTTCAGTTTCCGACGCTAGGGGACTCATGCAGCTTCTGCCCTCGACGGCTCTTGAGACGGCGCCCAAGGCGGGCCTTAGCAATTTTCAGGCTTCCCAGCTTTTCTCCCCGGACATTAACCTTGAGCTCGGGTGCTATTACCTGAGCTGGCTGCTTGAGATCTTCGAGGGCAACTTCGCCATAAGCCTAGCCGGCTACAACGGCGGCCCCACAAGCGCCAAGACGTGGCAGGAGAAAAACGGGGCGCTCGACGTAGACGAATTCATAGAGGAGATCCCCTTCGAGCAGTCAAGGAACTACGCGAAGAAAATCATAAGGAGCTATGCCGCTTACGAGGCGGTCTACGGAAGGGAGAAAGATCAGTTCTCAAGGCAGAGCTTTGAGAAGTTCCTCAAGATCATGAGCCCGTAGTCGGAGCTTTTTTCAGGGTGGAACTGAAAGGCGGAGAGGTTTCCCGAAATGACCCCCGCCTCGAACTCGCCCCCGTAATCGGAGAGCAGAACGTCTGCGCCGGGTTCGTCGGAAACCACGTGGTAAGAGTGAACGAAGTAAAACCAGCTCTGCTGCGGTATCCCTTCAAGTATGCGGGTTTGTTCGGGCGCGCTTACCCTGTTCCAGCCCATGTGGGGCACCTTAAGCTTCTTCTCCGCGACGCAGAACCTGACTACCTTTCCTCCGAAAATCCCGAGCCCTTCCTCTCCCGGAGCCTCCTCGCTTGACTCGAAGAGGACTTGGAAGCCGAGACATATCCCAAGAAACGGCCGCCCGCTTGCGATGAAATCCTTTATGGGCCCGGTCATTGAGCGCTCGCGAAGGTTCCTCACGCAGTCGCCGAAAGCCCCGACTCCGGGAAGCACAAGACCGCTTGAGCCCTCTATGTCCCCCGGATCCTCGGTAACGCGGACCTCGATTCCCTGTGAGGCAAACCCCTTCTCGACGCTCCTCAGGTTCCCCATCCCGTAATCCACTATGGAAATCACTAAAGCGTCCCCTTGGTCGAGGGAATATCGTCGCGGCGCCCGTCAAGCACTGAGGCTGCGTCCATGGATCTTCCCAGGGCCTTGAACATGGCCTCTATTATGTGGTGCAGGTTCGTTCCGTGGCGAAACTCGATGTGCAGGTTGCAGCGAAGCGAGTTCGTAAGAGACTTGAAGAACTCCTCGGCAAGCTCCGAGTCAAAATCCCCGACCTTGCCCGCGGGAATCTCCCCCTTGAAAACAAAGCAGGGCCTGTCGCTAAGATCGACCGCCACCACAACAAGCGCGTCGTCAAAAGGGATTACGGCATGCCCGTACCTGGTGATTCCCCTCTTGTCTCCGAGGGCTTCTGAGAAGGCTTCCCCGATCGCTATCCCGACATCCTCCACGGTGTGGTGGAAATCAACGTCGATGTCCCCTTCGGCCTTGACCGTGAGGTCGAAGTAGCCGTGCTTTGCGAACTGGCTCAGCATGTGGTCGAAAAACGGCACCCCTGTCGAGATGTCGAATTTCCCGGTTCCGTCGAGATCAAGCTCGACGCTGGCGCTGACTTCGGATGTTTCTCTTTTTAAAACGGCTTTGCGGCTCATTGTTAGACTGGGCTCCTTTCTTCGCGGCGTAACGGCTAGTTTCCGCTAATCATTCTATATACAGGGGTCTTTTATTGTCAATAAACCCGAGACAACCTGCACGAGGCGGTTTCTCCGTTTTATCCCAATTGTGGAATTGTGCTTCCCTTTGATTTTCACCCCACGGAAATGCTCTTTGCCCTAATCTTCCGTTCCAGTTCCTGCGATTAGGCAAGGTCAAAGGCCTGTTGCATGCCAAGCCAAGTTCTCGGAGTTGAACCGAACGCCTTTGACAACCGGTAGGCCATCTTAACGGAAACGGATGCCTTTGCGTTGACAAGATTGGAAAGCGTCTGATGCGTGACTCCCAAAATTTTAGCGCACTCGGTAATCGACAGATTCAGTGGTTTCATGCAATCCTCGCGCACTATGATGCCCGGATGCACTGGATTTTTCATTGTTATAATTCCTCTTCTTCAATCATAATATTGAACATTAATAGTAATCCAAGCAATTGACACCCTCAACCCGCAATTTTTTCTGTTTTTCAAGCGATACTTTTATTGATACAATAGTGCGTGGTTGGAGACCCGCCACAGCGAGGTAGCGGTTTTGAAATTTATATTGGTTCCCGTAAAAGATCTTTCAAGGGCAAACGAAAGGCTTGCCTCGGTGCTCAGCAACAAGCAGAGAACCGAACTTGCCTACGTGATGCTGGAAGACGTGTTCTCCGCGGTCGGCGACTCGAAGCTTGCCGACAACAGGGTCATCGTTACGCTTGACAGGAAAGCGGAGAAAATGGCCCTTGAGGAAGGGTTTGACGTCATAAGGGAAGAGAGCCAGCTCGGAGAGAGCTCGTCGGTTGATCTTGCGATCCAGGTCTGCAGAAAAATGGGCGCGAAGTCCGTGCTCGTGATCCCGGGCGACGCCCCTTTAATAACCGGCGAGGATCTGGACTTCGTCCTGGAGAAAGAGAAAAAGGGCAAGTCCGTGATCCTCGTTCCCTCAGAAGATGAACTCGGCACAAACGCCATACTGAGAAAGCCTCCCGACAGCATACCCTCGATGTTCGGGAACGACAGCTTCAGAAAACACAGGGAAGAGGCCGAACGCAGATACGTGCCCTGCGACATCTACAAAAATTTTAACATCAGCATCGACATCGACGAGCCCGGGGACATAGACACCTTCTCCCACCACGGCTCCCATACCAAGACCTACAGAAAACTTCTGGAGCTAGGGCTCATAAAGGAAGAAACGGGAAAAAACGGGGCGGTAGCAGGCTGATTTACGCAAAGCCGGGGTCGTGCCAATTTCCGCCGAACCCTCGTGTCCGTGCGTTGAATCCTCATGGAGTTCCGGTATAATTTCCTGCTTTTCGATTTGCCTTTTTTTCCGGGGGCGGCGTAGCTCAGGGGTAGAGCGGGGCTCTCATAAGGCCTGTGTCGGTGGTTCGATCCCACCCGTCGCCACTTCCCTACTCCTCTTTTTCTTCTTCGAAATCCAAAGAGACGGAATTTATACAGTACCTAAGCCCCGTGGGCTTCGGGCCGTCGGGGAAAACATGTCCCAGGTGGGCGTCGCACTTTGAGCAGAGAACCTCTGTTCTCGTCATCCCATGGGAATGATCGGTCTTCTCCGTTACGTTCCCCTGCGAGACGGGTTCCCAGAAGCTCGGCCATCCGGTGCCGGAGTCGAACTTCTCTGAGAAACGGAAAAGCTCCTGCCCGCAGCAGACGCAGACGTACATGCCTTTTTCGTGATGGTCGTGGTATTCTCCGGTAAAGGCCCTCTCGGTGCCCTTCTTTCTCGTGACGAGAAACTCCTCGCCTGAGAGCTGCTCCTGCCACTGCTCATCCGTTTTCTTTACCTTCTCAGACATTATCCGCTCACTCCCCGAGATTCTGCTTTGAATCCCGGGCCTCCCTCAAAAGCGCTGCCAGTTCTTCTACATTACCGGAGGCGACGGCTTTTTCAATCTCCCCGAGTTTTCCCGCAAAGCCGCGGATGGCACCCAGCAGCGCGTCGCGGTTCTCGATGAAAATACCGGCCCACATCTCCGGGGAGCTGCCGGCGATCCTAGTGAAGTCGGCAAGGCCCCCGCCCGAAAAATCAAAAAGGTTTCTGTCCCCGCCGCCGGAAGCAACCGCGCTCACGAGAGAGTAGGCAACCGCGTGGGGGAGATGGCTTACGAGCGAGAAAACCTCGTCATGGGATTCGGGGTCCATCTCGACCACCTCGCTTCCCACAAGCGAAAAGAGCGCTTTCACCACGGAGAGGGCTTCGGGGCTGGTGTTCTCTACGGGAGTAACAACGCATCTTTTCCCCGAGAAAAGACCTGGGTCAGACTCCCTTACGCCCGATGTTTCCTTCCCCGCGATGGGATGGGCTCCGACGAAGCGGATATTTCGGGGGCCCTTTTCCATTTCCCTTACTATGGAAGCCTTTACGCTTCCCACATCGCAAACTGCCGTGCCGGGGGAAACGAATCCGGAAATTTCCTCGGCCACCCCCGCTATGGCGTCAACGTAGGTCGCAACGACGACTATTTCGGACCCCGATATGCCGGGGCCGATTTCGGAAGCGCCCGCGTCTGTGATTCCGTTCTCAAGGGCGAAGCGAAGTGACTCCTCATCCCGCTCGACCCCGAACACTTCCCCGACTTCCCCCGATTCGCGAAGGGCCGCCGCAAGGGAGCCTCCTATAAGCCCGAGACCTACAACCGACACTTTTTCAAAAGTCATCTTCCGAGAATTCTCCCAAGCGATTCAATGAATCTTTCGTTTTCCCGCCCGAGGCCGAAACTTACCCTCAGGTGCGTTTTAAGTCCGTAGGCGCCCACCGGTCTCGTTATTACCCCGTCGCGAAGAAGCGCCTCGTAAACCGGCATAGGATCTCTTCCGAGGTCAACGAGAACGAAATTCGTGTGAGACTCAGTGTACTTGACCCCGAGCTCGCCCAGCTTCTCGCGGAAATATTCCTTTGCAGTGCTGTTAAGATTCCTTGAGCGGGCAACATGTCTCTCGTCGTCAAGCGCGGCGCAGGCCGCCACCTGCGCGGCCGAGTTCACGTTAAACGGCTCCCTTACCCGGTCCATGTAGGAAACCGCCTCTTTTGACGCGACCCCGTAGCCGACCCTGAGCCCCGCAAGGCCGTAAATCTTGGAGAAGGTCCTCACCGTCACGAGTGATTCCCGGACCGAGTGGTAGCGAAGCGTGTCCGGATACTCGGGGTCGTCCACGTACTCGAAATAGGCCTCGTCCACGAGCACTATCACGTTCTCGGGAACCCGCTCGAGGAACCATTCGAACTCGTCCCTTCTCACTATCGTGCCGGTTGGGTTGTTCGGGTTCGCGATGTAGATGATTTTCGTTTTCTCCGTGACCAGGGAAAGCATGTCCCCTAGGTCGTGCGCAAGGTCCGGCATCCGGGAGACGACGTGCGAGCATCCGAGCGACTGGGTGACGATCGGGTAGACGATAAACGCGTGGCGGCCGTAGATGGCCTCGTCCCCGGGCTCAAGAAAGGTCCTTGCGACGATCTCTATCACCTCGTTCGAGCCGTTGCCGATTACTATCGTGTCCTCGGAAACCCCCAGTTTCTCAGAAAGTTTCCGCCGGAGTTCGAAGCAGCCCCCGTCGGGATAAAGGTTAACATTCGAAACGTGTTCTGAGAGCGCTTTCCTGGCAAGCGGTGAGGGGCCGAGGGGATTTTCGTTCGAAGCCATCTTGGCCGCGCCCCGGATTCCGAGTTCCCGCTCAAGCTCCTCGATCGGCTTTCCCGGAACGTAGGGAATAAGGTTCTTTACGCTTGCTCTTGGTTCCATGGAGATTCGTCCGCCAGGCCGCCGTCAGCCCGGCGCTCCGGAAGGGTAGGATCCCAGCACCTTGAGAAAAACGCAGTCGGCTTCCACCTTCTCAAGTGCTTCCCTTACCGCCTTATCCTCGCGGTGTCCCGAGAAATCGGCGAAAAACACGTATTCCCAATGCCTGTCGCGCAAGGGCCTGGATTCGATTTTGGTGAGATTTATGCCGGATTCGGAAAACGGGAGAAAAAATGTCTTGTGAAGCGCCCCCGGCTCATCCTTAACGGAAAAGGCTATCGAAGTCTTGTCCTCTCCGCTCGGGGGAGAGCTCTCCCTTCCCATTACCACGAACCGGGTCGTGTTGCGCGGGCTGTCCTCTATGTGGTTCTGTATCGTCTTCAGGTTGTATATCGATCCCGAGAACTCGCTTGCGATCGCGGCGACATTCTTGTCCCTCGCGGCCATCTTCGCCGCCGCCGCGGTGCTCGGGGTCTCGACAAGCGCCACGCCGTAGAGGTTTGCGGCAATCCATTTCCTGCACTGCCCGAGCGCCTGGGGATGTGAGGCCACTGTCTTTATTTCACTGATGTCTCCGCCGATGGAAAGCAGGAAGTGCTCTATGCGCTCAAAACACTCGGCCGAAATGCTGAGGTCCCACTCAACCAGCATGTCAAGGACGTCCCCCACCGAACCTTCAATCGAGTTCTCGACGGGCACTATGCCGAAATCGGCCCTCTTGCCGTACACCGCTTCGAACACGTCCTCGAAGCTGGAAACCGGAAGAAACTCGGAGGAAGCGCCGAATTTCCGAAACGCGGCCTGGTTTGAAAAGCTGCCCTCGGGTCCCAGGTAAGCGACTTTCTCGTCGTGCTGAAGAGACCTGCAGCGCGATATTATCTCCCTGAAAACAAAAAGGATGTCCTCGTCGGAGAGGGGGCCTGAGTTGCCTCCCGTTATCTTGCTTTCTATCTCCTTTTCCCTGCCCGGGTCGTGGACTCCCAGAGAACCTTTTTTCTTGAGTCCGCTTACCTCTATCGCAAGCTCAGCCCGCCTGTTTATAAGTTCAAGCAACTTGGAATCAAGGGCGTCTATTTCCCTTCTTACGGAGGCAAGTTCTTTGTTGGGAGCCATTATCCAATCTTAAGGAGAAGATTTCGAGAAGAATAGCGAGGGGGTAGGGCAAAGTCAAATAGCGCGCGGGGGTAAAAAAGGGGCTCTCAACTGCCCCCGTTCCCTCTTACGATCCTAGGCTGCGCAAGCGTTCCCTGGATTCTTCCGGAGAAGGTGCCGTCCCCCCGGGAACCAAGAAAACCGCCGACAAGAGCAAGCTTTGCGTCTTCCGGAGAAGGCTTGAACGTAACGGAGAGATCAATGGCGGCTCCCTTTCTTAGCCGAAGCGGAGACGGGGCTTTTCCCTCCGCCTGCAAGGAAAGTTGCGGGTTCGTGAGGGAAAACTTCTCGACTCGCGATTCAAAGCGGTTGGCGGTGCCGCGAAGCACCACGCTCAGGTTCTTGTACTCTTCCTTAACATCAAACCCCTGCACCCTGTCCACGGCAACCGAAAGAGAAGGAGAGGACAAGAGATACTCCATCTTTGAAATCCCTCCGCTTTCCCCCTCTCCGAGAAACTTTACGGTTCCGTCGACCTTCCCGCTGACCGAGATCCCCTCGTTTCCCAGAAAAAGACGGGAAACGGCTGAAGATTCGAGGGAATTTATATCCACTTCCGCGCTTGTAACCTTGTTTTTCTTCATGTTCTGCGAAACCTTGCCGTCTATCTTCCCTCCGTAGGCGTTAACGGAAAAAGATATCCGGGTGTCGTCGGAAAAAATAACGGAGAAAAGCCCGGCACTCACCCTGGCCCTGTCAATCACAAGCGGCTCCCTTTCCCCTAGGATCACGCTGATGTTCCTGAACTCGATAGAGGAAAGGCCCTTCAGCTCCGCATCGCCTATCAGAACCGGAACCGGGGAGTTGCTCTGTATCTCGAAGATGGCTCTTCTTTCAATCGAGTCCCATGGAAACCCCAGAAGAAGAAAGATCAAAAGAAACGCAAAGAATATCCCTGCGTAGAGACGGACGGAGATTTTTTCCGGCATTTTGATTCTGGTCTTTATATTCATTTTTTACCGCTTACGATTCACTGAAAGAAAAAGTGGACAGTTGGAACGAGACATCGGACAGGTTGGGGTTGTCGAACCTGGTTTTTATCCTGAGGTCCGAGACCTTGAGGAGGGTTTTGCTTTTCTGAAAGGTATAGAGAACGTTAAGCACTCTGGGAACAGGCACCTTGTTTATCTTGACCAGGACCGCTCTTTCCCGATTTATCCCCTTTCCCCTAACCGACGGGTTTGTTCCCCTTATAGAAAAGGATCGGCGGTCTATACCGTTTCTGACGAGTACCTTCTCCGCCACCGAAATAAGCGCCTCCCTCTCCTCCTTCATCGAACCGCTGAACTTGGCCAGAAGATCCCTTGAGTAGCGGTACTCCTCCTTAATGGACCTCATCTCGTTTAGCTGAAATCTCACCTGGCTGACCTCGCTTCTTACCGCGGAACCCCCGGGGAAAACCGCCCTGTAGGCAGAAAAGAGTATGAAAATGGCCAGGGCCGCAGCGGCTATCTTGAGGGCGCGGACATCCCTTGTGGAGAATCCCCCCTTGTCTATGAGATCCCTTATCCTCTTCGTCAAGGGCTCGGTTTTTTCGAGAACCGCGGAGAAAAGCGATTCCAATCCCTGCACCAGTCTTTGCATTAACCCCTTGGGACTTATATACTTAGCTGCCATGTGGCAACCTCGCATCAGTTTCACGGTTCATCGGGACTGTGCTAATACCAGTACCCTCCCCGTGCAGTTGCGCCATTCCCAGACGCCTTATGTTTATCGCGGCGTTTGTGTCCGCGTTGGACGCAAACCCGCAACTCACACACTGGAACCGTGCTTGGGTTTTACGGTTCTCTTTTTCTGCGTGTCCGCAACGCGAACACGTCTGACTCGTGTATGCGGGATTTACTTTTATTAACCTCCCGCACTTGTACTCAAGATTTCTTCTTACTTCCCCGAAGGCCGTATCAAGTACAGCCCTGTTAAGCCCTGACTTCTGCCTTACGTTCCTTCCCGGATTCTCCACAGTACCCTTGGCAGAAGCCGTCATGTTCTTAACCTTGAGGTCCTCCACGACCATCGTTCCGCATTTCCCGGAAATTTCTTTCGTAGTCTGATGAACCCAGTTCTTGCGGATGCTGGTTATCTTTCTGCTTACTTTCCTAAGTTTTTTCTTCGTGTCCCCCCGCCTGTTTGACCCCTTTACCTGTCTTGCCATCTTTCTCTGGTACCACTTCCTTCGTTTCTCTTTTTTCTCGAGATCGGGCAAATGATAGAAGTCTCCATCCGAGGTAGCAATCTGGCGTACATTCATGTCAACACCAAGAACTTCCCCATCGTCCATCTTTTCTTCCACTTCAATCTCGTAAGAGACAAAGGCCCTCCACCTGTGCCCGTCATGGCGAAGCACCACTTGCTTCGGGTCTCCAGCCTCATGGGGATTGCCGCCCTTGCGGGTAAGCGTTACCCATCCGACCAGGGGGATGTGAAGCAGGGAATATTTTCCGTTAACCTTCCTTATCCTGAAATTGCACGTGTCGGGGAGAGTGAATCCAGGTGCGGTCTTTGCCCTGCTTCTCGGCTTCGGGAAACCCTTCTTGCCCGCCATTGCCTGTCCCAAGGCATCCGAGAGATACTTAAGAGAATATCTTACGGGAGCACAAGGAAGTTCCTGCATCCAGTCTGTCTCGCGCCTCAGCTTGGTAAACTCCACTCCGAGGGAGAAAAAACTGGTCTGCCGTCGCTGCGCCTTACCGTTTCTGAATGCCTGATAATCAGCAAGATTCTTCTCCCGAAAATGATTCCAGACGTACCGGCAGCCCCCCGCTATCTGGAACATCTTTCCTGCCTTTGCCTTAGATGTAGGCAGAACGACAAACTCTACGGTGCGCATTTCTTTAATCATTACAGTATATTAGGCTTGATTATGGTAGTTATGTATATAATCCCCAAGCGTTTCATTCTCACCTGACGACCATTGATATCTCGAATTTCAAACTGTTGTTAACGGCCTTCCCGACCTGTCCCATCTTCACCTGGGTGAAGCTGGCGGACTCCGAGAAGGCTTTCTCTATCGACGCTATCTCCTCGTAGGAATCGCTCCTGCCCCATATCTTGGCCCTGCCCCCGTCTTCGATCCTTATTTCGTCAACAGAGAAACTCGCGTTCTTCGGAACGGCGGCGGAAACCGCCGTCAGCACCTCAAGCGGGCTGTGGGCCCCTCTTACCTGCTTCAGTATGTCAAGCTTGCGGTTGATGACTTCAAGCTTCCCCCTGTAAAAAGTAACCGGGTCCTGTGTCCCCACAGCCTCGGGAAACTCCTTCCTAAGATCCATCTCCATCTCGGAGCGTATGGAACTCATCTTGCTCCTGGCGGAGACCACTTCCGTCACGCGCCCGAAAATAACCACAAGAAGCAGAGCGGCGCACAGGGCGACGGGAACCCGGAACTCCTTTAAAAAATCCCTTCCCATCCCCCGCGGCCTATATCCGTCTCTTCTCAGGTTGAACCTTCCCCCCTTGCCGGAGGAACCTCCGTAAAGTGCAAGAGCATAAGCCCTTGCGAAAAAAGGAGAGTCATTGTGGCCGAGCTGCTCTATGAAAATTCTCTTTACTTCCCGGCCGAGCTGCTCGGTAAGTTCTTTCGCAATTCCATCTACTTCGCATATCTCTCCGGTGAGAACCAGGCTCTTTACTTCCTCTCCGGCTTCTCCCTCAAAGTAGCGCATGGTGTTTCTTATCTCATCCGCGATGAAGCGGCAGCTTTCAAGAAACGCCTTTCTCTTCTCCTCGTCGCCGTTTATCTGCCCCAAGTCGAGGACATCCGTGGCAAGGGATTTTTTCACTCTCTCGATGGCGTAGTCGCAGTTCCTTACCCTGCTGAGCCCCCCTTCGTCGAAAAACGAGAAGTTGAGGTGGTCCTGATCGGCATCTATAAGGAGAAGTGGTCTCGGCCCTTCAATGAGCTCTCCCAATGAAGAAAACGCGACCGGAGTGAAAGTCACCTGGTCCGGGTCCACTCCAGACTCCTGCATGGAACCCAGATAGTCCTCAAACACCCCCTTCTCAAAAGCGGGAACTATGGCCTCAGCCCCTTCCGGTCTCTTCACCTCGTGGTAGTCGGACAGCACGTCCTCCCCCAGGGTGAACCCGGTCGAGTTCTCAAGCTCAAAGCGGTAAACCCCCTTGAGCTTCTTTGAATCAGAGAAAGGAAATTTGAGAACCCTGAGAAGAAGCGGGGGAGAGCAGATTCCGGTAACGGCTCTGGTCCCGAGAGAAATTTCGCTCTTGAGAAAAGCCGATGTATCGCTGCTCCTAGGCCCTCCGGTGAAAGAGGCTTTGCGGACTTCAGTTCCCTTGAATCCCCTTTTTACGGTTACGGTCCTGACCTTTCCGCCGGAAAAATCGACTCCGATGAATCCACCTAGCATCTTAAAGGTGCGAGGATTATCCCCTCGCCTGCCCCTCCGCCGCCTTGGCGTCAAGTTCCATTGGCATTATTACGTTTACGTAGCCGTCCTGCTTTTCGCCTTCTTCGCAGGGAACCACGTAAACCGGGTTTTTGTGGCCGGAAAAACCGATTATCACTTCAGAAGATCCCACAGCGTCAAGAACATCCTGGAAGTAAGTGAAGTTAAAACCAAGCCTCACTTCATCCCCTGAATACTCAACCGGTATGCTCTCTTTTCCCTCGCCGGTGTTAAGATAGGCGCCCAGAAGCAACCTTCCTTCCCCGAAGGCCATTTCCACGAACCTGCCTCCGCCCCTCACGTTGTCCGCGGAAAAAAGGGAAACCCTCCTCAGCGCAACCAGCAGCTTGGAGGCATCGACCTTAACTGTGTTTTTCGTCGAGACCGGAACCACCTGCATGTAGTCCGGAAACTCAGCGTCGATCACCCTGGAAATGAAAACAAGATTCTCATCTTTTGACTCAAAAATGAAGAAGTTTCCGCTGTTCCCGATCCTGACTTCCTTTGAGAGACGAAGAAGCCTTTTTATCTCCATAACCGCTTTTTTGGGAACCAGAATATCTTTTGGCAGGTTAAGGTTCTCTATTTTTTCATCGACAAAGCTGAGCCTGTGACCATCTGTGGCGACAAGCCTGAGCGTCTGCTCCGCTCTTTTTTCGAAAAACACTCCAGAGAGGCTCCTTCTCATTTCATCGTCGGAAACGGAAAAAACCGTCTTGGATATCAACTCCTCAAGCCTCTCAGAGGAAACTTGGAAAAGATTTTCCGACGAAACCTCGGGTATCCTGGGGAAGTCGTCGGCCGCAAGCCCCGCTATCTTGAAAGAACCCGAGCTGGTAACGACCTCGATCCAGTTATTCTCGGTAGCGGTAACCGAAATTTCCTCTTCCTCTTTAATCTCCCTGACAAGATCCGAAAGGATTCCGGCGGGAACCGCCATCTTGAATTCCCCTTCGGTTTGAGCATCGCAGAAAACCGTGACCGTGTTTTCAAGATCAGTAGCTTCCAGAAACAGACCTTTGTCTGTAGAACTCATAAGGACATGGGAGAGAATCGGCATGGTCGTCCTTTTCTCGACGACTCCCTGGATCATTCCCAGCTTTCTTGAAAAATCCCCACCTTTGATTTTAAACATCATCTTGAGAAAAAAACCTCCGGTTCCGGAAAAAACTTTCTTCTCTTTTTCCGTTGTGTGTAAATAGTTTCTCCATATGATAATAACCACTTTTCCCCACAAAACCATAAACTGCAAGCCTCAGTGTTTTTCTACTGCTGTTTCTATTCTTTACAAGATTTAAAGCTTTTCTAGTGGTAGTAGTAGTAATTGTTGTGAAAAGGGTGAAATCAGTGAAATCACCTGAAACATCTGGATTTTTCGATTTGGGATATGTTTATAGTTTTTCTTTTTCCCAACAGGTATTCACATCTTCCTGTTTCGTTCGCTCCGCACCTGTGCGGAAACAAAGATTCTTGCACAGCATTTTCAGGTTTCTCTGACAGGCTGTCTTTTGGCTGGTTCAGGATGTGATGAACTTCTCGAGGGTGGCCGAGATCGCCGAGACCGCGTTTGAGACTGAAGGATCCCTCTCGGTCTTTTTTTCGACGTTTTTTACTGCGTGGACCACTGTGGAGTGGTTTTTCCCTCCGAATTTGCTTCCTATCTCTGGGAATGATGAGGAAGTGTATTTTCTCGAGAGAAACATGGCTATCTGTCTGGGTTCTGAGATTTTTTTCTGCTTCTGGTTGGATTTCAGATCCTTTACGGTGAGGTCAAAGAAGGTGCTCACCTCTTTCTGGATGAGGTCTATGGTTATTATTCTGGGGGCTTCTTTCCTTACCAGGTTGCTGAGAAGCTGCTTTGCCAGTTCGAGGGTTATTTCCTCCCTGAACATCTTGGAGTAGGCAAAGAGCTTGTTAACCGAACCTTCAAGTTCCCTTATGTTGGAGAGGACATTCTGGGCTACAAACGAAGCCACGTCGGCCGGGATCCCGATTTTTTCCTCCTCGGCCTTTTTCTCTATGATGGCTATCTTTGTTTCCACTTCCGGCGGCTGTATGTCGGCCGTTAGCCCCCACTCGAACCTGGATTTCAGGCGCTCCTCGAAGTTCTTCATCACGCTTGGAGGCTTGTCGCTCGTTATGACTATCTGCTTCTTTGCGGTGTACAGGGAGTTGAACGTGTGAAAGAACTCTTCCTGCGTGCTGTCTTTCCCGGCGATGAACTGTATGTCGTCTATTAACAGGACGTCGCAGTTCAGCCTGTAGAGGTTCCTGAACTTGTCCATTGAGCCCGTTTTTATGCTTTGCACCACCCCGTTTGTGAAATGCTCGGCCGAGATGCAGAAGGTGTTCATGCGGGTTCCGTACTTTTTGAGTATGTAGTTCCCTATGGAGTGGAGGAGGTGGGTTTTCCCGAGGCCCACTCCGCTGTGTATGAAAAGCGGGTTGTAGGCCATTCCCGGGTTCTCCGCTATGGCGAATGAGGCGGCGTGGGCAAACTGGTTGCTCGGTCCGACGACAAAGTTGTCAAACGTGTTGGATGAACTGAAAAAGCTCGCTGTCTGGGGATCGTGTGATTCTATGCCTCTGTGGTTGTCCGGGGCCCTGTTTTTTTTGGTTTCCTTGGTCCAGGAGTTCTCCTCGCCCACGTCTATGGTTACTTCGAAACCCCCTTCTCCGTAGAGATTGCGGGCGGTGTCGTTTATCAGTTGCAGGTAGTGGTTTTTCACCCAGAGGGCTTGGAAGTGGGTTTTCGCTTCAAGCGTGACGATCTTTCCCTCGACCTTTGCGGTTTTTATGGAGAACAGCCAGGAAGGGGGGAAATAAAGGTCTTTCTTTACGCCGTCAAGAACGGCGTCCCAGTCAAACTCTGCTTTTTGTTGCGATTTGTGGTCTTCGGTAGCTAGGTTGTCGCGTGCAACTTGCTCTGTCTTTTTCAACAGCTCTTCTCCTGAAAAGCAAAGAACAACCTTAAAACAGATATTTCAGAAAAAATTCCTACCCACCCTCGGAAAGTGAAATTTAATTGTAATTGCATCGGTTTTTCGTGTCAAGAAAAAACAGTTTTCCACCCGCCGGAAATCCCGTTTTCATGCCCGTGGCAGTGGAGGAAAAATTTTTTCAGACTCACTGGCTCAATTGACACTCGACTGCGTTTACAATACAATTTTTAACTGAAAATGGGTGAAGAAGACGCCTTGAGATTTTTAGCCGACCGGTTCAAGGCTACTCAGAAAGAAGTTTTGACGGGGATAGGGGACGATTCCGCTGTTGTAAAAATCAGAGACAAAGCATGCCTTGTTGCCTCGACCGACACTCTGGTTGAAGGCGTTCACTTCCATCTCGGGACGCAGACCCCGAGACAGCTTGGCAAAAAGGCCGTCTGCGTCGCCGTGAGCGACATAGGGGCGATGGGGGCGGTGCCGAGGTACCTGCTCTGCTCCCTCGGCTGCCGAAGTGCGGACTCAATGGAGTTCATAGAGAATCTCTCAGAAGGGGTGGAAGAGGGCTGCCGGGAGTTTGATGTCTGCCTTATAGGGGGCAATCTCTCGGAATCACAGACCGTTTTCATAAACATGACGGCGCTTGGAGAGGTCTTGGGGGATGATATGGTGCTCCGCTCCGGAGCTTCCGAGGGAGACGACATATACGTGACCGGGACCCTGGGGGATTCCGCCTTGGGCCTGAGAGTTCTCTCAGGCGATCGCGGGATTGACGGATGCGAGGGCGCTGTTTCAAGACACATAGAGCCCACGCCACGCCTCCAGGTCGGCAGGATGGTCGCGAAACGCGGGATAGCCTCTTCGATGATAGACGTAAGCGACGGGCTTTTCCGCGACCTTGAGAAACTCACCTCAGAGCATGGGCTGGGTGCCGAGGTAAGTCTCGGGAGTATTCCGCTTTCTCCCGGCTTTCTCTCTCTCTGCGGCAGGTTCTCGGAGGACGGCTACCGCCTTGCGCTCTCCGGGGGAGAGGATTACGAGCTTCTTTTCACCTCTTCTGCGCGGAACCGCGCCTCGATAGAGGAGGTTTCACGCCTCTGCGGGATTGCTATCTCGAAAATCGGCTCTGTTACCGCCGGGCGGAAAATAAGGTTTTTTGACAAGGGGGGGGAGGAGGGTTTTT
>Ga0209754_1000738_pt1 | contig 41246 bp, 42 predicted proteins | sample MesohylBB_FD_187295 | JGI IMG/M metagenome (GOLD analysis project Ga0209754, IMG submission 187295) | Host-associated microbial community of the marine sponge Aplysina aerophoba from Gulf of Piran - sponge mesohyl, lysed by bead beating... | ecosystem: Host-associated > Porifera > Sponge >...
TCGATAAGTTCTTGACGCTCAGTTGCACTCAGTTCAAGTTTATGGTGTTTTGCCATGATAAAATACCTCCTTACACAACAGTATAACACAAAAATAAAAATTACCGATTTAATAAATTAATCTTCATACAGATTGTGCCGAACCACATTCAGCACCAGAGGTGCGACAGGTGTATAGCAACACAAGCCATACAAAAAATAAGCCCCAGCGGGGCGAAAGGTGTATCCGCGTATACATGTATGCATCCATACACGTACACACCCACCAAAAACCTCTTCCATCCGCCTAATCCGCGATTCTGACAAAACAACAGCCCCTCTGGGACTTCCTCTTTGCGTAGTCAACGTTTACTATACACCTTTCGCCTCGCTGGTGCTAATACACCCACCAAACGTCTTTCTTTGTAGCACAATCTGTTAGATTGTGCATCTATGGATACGCGCATACATGCACCAAATCCCTCTTATCCTGCTAATCCTGAAATCCTGAAAATACTGGTTCAGAAAAATTCTATCAATTTTCATTTTATGCACCCTTTTACACCTAAAAATCAGTCTTAATGGTATCAGATTTTATATACCGATTGTAGACTGATAAACAAAAGGAGCACACAAAATGAAACTTAACAATAGATTAGGTCAGTATCTCATAGCAATGCTAATAGTATTGTATTGCACAACAAATGTAGTCCATGCACTGACTGAAGATCAAGAAGTCAGAGTAAGAAATGCAACTGTGTTTATCGAAACAGAAAATGGAATTGGAACAGGATTTTACATTAAACCAAACGCAGTTGCTACTTGTCTTCACCTTGTAGCAGGTGCGAACAAAATAACTATTAAATCGAAAAATAAAAAAGGTTTCAATTTTTTAGGTTTAGGTAAATCGAAAAAAGAAAAAGATCTTGGTTATTCAGGTTTGATGGCTTATGATAAGACGGATAATTTGGCAATTCTACGGGTTTTGGAATCTAATAGTAATCATCTTGAGATTTCTACCGATCCTGTTGTACAGGATGAGGAGATTCTCGCTGTTGGTTATGATGAAAATGGGAGATTCCGAATAAAACCCAGCAAAATAAAAAGACACTCATATAAAGATTTTTGTCATACTGGGATAAGATTCCCTATAATTATCTCAAGTGATGGCGGACTAGTCTTAGACTTACACGGCAAAGTAAAAGGTATCTTTTTCATAGGAATACTTGAAGTTACGCCCGAGTTTGCGGAACTTAATTACTCTTTCGTTGTTCCTGCAAATAAACTCAAGGCATTGTTAGATAAACCATGGAGTTATACAATGTCTGAAACAGTTGAGTTAGAATTTGATCACTGTAAACTCATTAGGCAGGGAAATGCGAAATTAAGGAAATCCAGATGGTTGGATAAATCGAGAAGGTATGACGATGCAGTACATTATTATAACTTAGGAAAAAACAACTTGAAAAATGGATTGGATAAATTTCTAAAGAAAAGAAATATCCCAATTAAACGGATCGGTTCAATATTAAAAAGACTTAGCAAATTAATCTAATAAAGAATGTCTGAACTATATTCTTCAGCATAAGTGTTGTCGTGTGTATCCGTGTATGGATGTATACGCGTCCCCCGCGCTACGCCTCTTTGTAGCACAATCTGTTAGATTGTGCATCTATGGATACGCAAACTAACAGTTTGCGCTACTATGTATACGCGTATACATACGCCAAAAACCCTCTTCCTTCTGTGTTTTCAGCGACCTCAGTGTTTTCTGCGATTCTGACATTACAAAGTAGCATTCACGCGCCGCGTGCCGTCCGCCTTTCTTTGTAGCACGATCTGTTAGATTGTGCCGATGTCCTTCAGCGTCTCGTCCTCGTCCTCCTATAGAAGAATATCTATATGCTTTGTTCTTCAGATCAAGAGGGGCGAAATGTGTATACACGTATACATCCATACACGTATACACCACCTATAACCCTCTTATCCTGAAAATCCTGAAATCCCGGAAATCCTGGTTCAGACAATCCCCCAATTCAGACAAATTCCCAAACCAACCACATATCTATTGGACATATATTGTTCCCACCGCCTGATTCCCACCTAACACCCATTCTCCTTGAGTTATACTATTTAGCAGACATCAACCGCTAACAATAAGGAACCAACCAATGCCACACCGCAGAGCACAGATAATCAACGCACTCGCAACCCTATTCGAGCAACTAAAAACAGCACAACCCGACTTCCCCATCGTCATCAAAACCGTCCAAAAACGCTTCATCAACTGGACACAACTCGACAAACAGAACGCCATCCCCGCACTGCTACTCACCTATGGAGACAACGGCAGCATAGACGAAGGCGGCACCGACACACGATACGGCACAGTCGGCACAATCGTAGAGCATCTCCCATTTGCCTTAACCGCAGTCCTCAAGGAGAACGGCACATCACCCCTCACCGAGCAAGTCGCAGATGTCCATTATTCAATCGGTCGTCTCCTCAACGGCAACCGCAGACTTGGTGTAGATGGTGTCGTAGACACACGTATCGTCAGCTGGAGTGGCAGCGAAGGTGCAATCACAAACTTTGAGGTCATCAAATTCCGCATCATCGTAGACCACATCTATCCCGCAACCGAGTCCGTGTGAAACATAACAACGAATCTGAATGTTAAGCATATATTTAAAAAGGAGAAACCTAACTTCATGGAAAATGGGGAGAGAAGTTAGGTTTCGTATGGTCAACTCTTGCTACAGCAAGCGTTGAAGTCTTCGTAGGTCGGAGGTCGCTTTCGCTCGCTCCGACCTACGTAATATATATTTTATGTCTGTTTAGATGTTTGTTTAGATAATACCTCTTTCAAGTAAATCAGCGAACATATTAGGATATTCTGCCTCAAGCGACTCTCTCAGTTTCTTCTTTGCTTTAGACAACCGAACCTTAGTCGCATTAGCGGAAATACCCAGATGTTCAGCGATCTCTCTATTTGTCATCCCAGCATAGTTCAATAGCAGTGCTTCCTCCTGAGATCTCGGTAGCTGTTCAATCAATCCGAAGATGATTTTCAGATATTCCGCATCAATTGCACTCTGCTCGGGTCCCAAATACGTTGGCGCGTGTAATCCACTTGAGTTCGTATTGCTGTTTCTAACGCTGAATTTCTCTTGCAGTTCGCGTCTTCTGTCTTCCTTCTGAAGCCATCTCGACATCGTTCCCAATGCAATACTCGCTATCCAGCCGTTGAAACTATCAGGGTTTTGAATTTGGTTTATACATCTCATCGCCTCAAGCTGCGTCTCTTGAACAAGGTCATTCAAATCTTCAGGATTGACAATTCCTTTCCTGAAGAAAAAGCCACGAAGATTAACCCGATGTCGATTGTATAGGATCTCCCATGCATCTGTGTCACCGTCCTGATAAGCAGTGACGAGTTGTGCATCGGTCCATGTTGTATCTGGTTTCACTGATTTGCCATTTTGGGAGCATCCCCCCATAGAATAAAATTAGGATAAATAAATAATATAAAACATTCTCTCCCCTTCCAATATTTGTCTACCAAATAGAATTTGTCCCTCAATTTGTTTTGTTCTAAATGGTAAAACTGATGTAAATACCTGACTTTTTTTTGCATCAAAAACAAAAATATCGCTATTCCCATGATGTACGTGCATTAATTAGGTAAAAAGGTTACCTTAAATATTCATTTTTTTTGAAAACATATCTGAAAAGATAGTGAATGGAATATTGTCTGAATCACAGAACTCACTGAAGACGCTGAAGCACACAGAAAAGAGCCTATTACATCAAAAACTTCTTTTCTCAGTGTCTTCTGTGTTCTCTGTGACTTCTGTGATTCAGACAAAAGACATGTATACACCTTTCACACCGCTAATTTTTCTCTAACTTCAGCCCCAGCGGGGCGAAAGGTATATAGCAATAGCAGATTTTCACCCTTTTTGCCAAAAACTTTACACACCCACCCAAAGCATATTGCTTGACATGCAATTGGGTTTGTGCTATACTACAACTTGAAAATGCTAAACTGGAGACTATGATGAAAAATTTAGTAGTAACAGAAGAAATATGGAAAGAAGGGAATATGTTCACCGCATATTGTCCAGAATTAGACATTGCAAGTTGCGGAAACGACATTGAAGAAGCACGTAAAAACCTAATTGAAGTCATTGAAATTCAGTTAGAAGAGACTGCCCAACTCGGAACACTAAAAGCCTTTTTAGAAGATGCAGGTTATGATCTGAATACATCACAACCGACCATACAACTTGACAGAAGTTTGAACTTGTGATTCAGACAGTCAATCTTATACCAATTCTAATATTTATTGTCCCATTACTGGATTCAACCATTGTTATTGATTAGAAATCTTTCTTCTGTAGGAGCGACCTCCCGGTCGCGACCGTTACCCATTTTCCACTAAATGTGTTTATATCGCGACCAGCAAATCAAGAAATCAACGGTATGAACGCCCGTAGGCGTTCCCCGGGTATAAATGCCATTAAGGCATTTCCCGCATGATATTCTGCATGATTCATATCTTTTGACTTCTTGATTTCAAATCCTATAACCCTCGGTTCAGACAATCCTGTATCCATCCCACCAAAAACAACGTATACATGTATACAATCATACAAGTATGCACGCATGCAATTATACACGCATACAATCATACAGGTATACAGGTATACAACGCACAAAGGAGCGATGATGAAGACGATTGCGATATTATCAGGGAAAGGCGGGGCAGGGAAAACGACCTTGGCAGTGCATCTGGGAGTCGCCGCAGAAAATGCTGGTCTGACAACAGCGATCATTGACCTCGACCCACAAGCAAGCGCACTCACATGGGGAGATACCCGACAAAAAGAGACACCCGCAGTGGTCTCCGCACAAGCCTCCCGATTACCACAGCTCGTTGATGCTGCCAAACAAAGCGGTGCCGACATCCTATTCATCGACACCGCACCACATTCCGAAGCAGCAGGATTAGTCGCCGCCCGAATCTCCGAACTGGTGTTGATCCCGTGTCGTCCAGCAATCCTTGACCTACGCGCTATCGGTGCGACCGTTGACATCACACGGCTCGCGGATGTTCCCGCAATTGTCGTGCTGAACGCTGTGCCGGCTCGCACAACATTGGCAGAGGAGGCACGCGCAGCAATTGCTACATATCAACTGGAAGCCGCACCGTGTCAGTTGGGACAACGGATCGCTTTTGTGCATGCACTGACCGCAGGATTGACCGCACAAGAATATGAACCGAACGGCAAGGCAGCGAAAGAGATTATGACCTTATATCAATATATCGCAAAACAGATAGGAGTATGAAGCAATGGCAAAAAAACCGAGTCTTACGGATGCACTTAACACGGCAGGGAAATCTACACAACAGGAACCGTTACCAGAAAAATCACCGGAACCGACACCTTCAAAGGCGGTTGGTTCACGTGTTGGCAAGAGACTGATTGCAGGACATTTCGATCCTGCCGTGCATCGTCAGTTGAAGCAGCTTTCCGTGGATGCGAATACCAGCATACAGGATTTGTTGGCAGAGGCTTTGGACGATCTATTTCAAAAGCATGGTGTGTGATACACCCATCGCCCCACTGGGGCTGAATCCAATCTGAAAAACAATCATATCAAAACTATACCGAAAATTGTCGTCCGTGATGCGGGGACAAAACAACTCACACGGACGTTTTCCGAACTTACAACTCATCTGATATAGATTCCGCAGATGTGCTTTGCCTGTTTCCGTCTGGCTCCACTTGCGGAAATCGGTTGAGCATATCTGCTCCCTCCTCTGGCGTGTTCACAACCTGATACGCCTCAAACAACGCATCCAACATCGTATCCGAAACATCCTCAATCGGATGTCCGTCACCGTATCCGTTGTATGAGAACTGCGGTTTGACGATGTGCGATACCACCATAATCCGCCTAAAATCTCTATTCGTGCGGTCAACTGCCTGTATCTCCGCATCCGTGAACGTATGATGAGGGTTCTGTTCTACCTGCTCCTTGAGTGCATATATCTCTGGCGTGCGATCTAACAGGAGTGCGGCAGTAAGCGGTGATCCGCGCAGCACTTCCACCTGAAACGCTTCTCCGTCAATATGTATCTCAACGAGTGCGCTGCGTTTGTAGTCCCGTTCTAAGATAGCGGTATCTAATAGCGGTGCGGATGATGTTTCTGTATTGTCTATCAGTTTCGCGCGTTTGACGGCTTTGAGTTGTTGGTCTATTTGGGTTTGGGTTTTTTCGTTCATTATTTGGGGTCTCCTTTTTTATTTGTCTGAACCAGGATTTATAGGATTTCAGGATTACCAGGATTGTGAGATTGAGATTATACATCACGTTTCAAGTGAAAAGCGGCTACCTTTTTCAATGGAACATTGGAATATCATACTCATAATCCTGCTAATCCTATAATCCTGTCAATCCTGGTTCAGACTCTTATACTAATAACTACTATTATATCCGGATTGTGATAGGTGAGTTAGGTAATCTGGCAGTGGGAACAATAGATACCCAATGGATTAGGAACAGAAATAAATAGTCTTTGACTAATACTACTACTCACATATAATATATGATATATAGTTTGTAGGTTGGGTTGAGATCCGAAACCCAACGGATTTTGTCTGAACCAGGATTTTCAGGATTTCAGGATTTTCAGGATTGTGAGATTGAGATTATACATCACGTTTCAAGTGAAAAGCGGCTACCTTTTTCAATGGAATATTGGAATATCATACTCATAATCCTGGCAATCTTCTAATCCTGAAAATCCTGGTTCAGACAATTCCTACAATCCTGGTTCAGACAATCCCACTGTCCACACAAAATTATGTTGTCAAGTTCATATACCTGTTGTATGATGCCTAAAAAACATGAAAACTAAAAATATATAAAATACTATAGGAATCTAAATTGAAAAAAAACGATTTAACATATCAGATCATCGGTTGTGCGATCAAGGTGCATAACATTCTTGATGGTGGTTTTCAAGAAGTGATTTACCAACGAGCACTTGCTATTGAATTAGAACGCGCTTGTATCGGATTTGACCGTGAAGTTGAATACCCAGTCTATTACCAAGAGATTGAAATTGGTTCAAGGAGAGCAGATTTCATTGTCGCAGAAAATATTGTTGTTGAACTCAAGGCACTTATAGAGTTAGAAGATGTTCATATCGCACAAGCGAGAAACTATATAGAAGCATTCAAGTTTGAAACTGGACTCTTAATAAATTTCGGTGGAAAAAGCTTAGAATATAAACGACTCTTCAATTCTAAGATACGTTAGTTGTCTGAACAGTGGAATTGTCTGAACCAGGATTTGCAGGATTTCAGGATTACCAGGATAAGAGTTGGGTATTCTAATGTTCCTTTTGCAAAGGTAGACGTTTATCCTTTACAACAGAATTTATACTCACCAACTCATAATCCTGTAAATCTTGAAATCCTGTAAATCTTGGTTCAGACATTTCTCTTATCCTGAAAATCCTGAAATCCTGTAAATCCTGGTTCAGACTCCCCTCTTATCCTGAAAATCCTATAATCCTGAAAATCCTGGTTCAGACAAGATTCACACAACAACCTCCACCCCAATCTCATCAGGATCGGTATCACTACTCGGTACGGCTTTAAACGCCAACTCCCGAGTAATAGGACCCCGACTATCAACACCAATACGCGGCGATGCCGTCAAATATCCCACAGGCAACGAAAATGATTGCGAAAACTGCTTGCCATCCTCATTCCAGTAATAGCAAGACGTTTTTAGGTTGCGCGGCACATTATCACGAAACACTTGAGACCACATCTCACCAGTCGTCTCGTCCACCTCGTAGTAGACGGTCGTTGTCAAAGTAACGTTCCGATTTTCACCTGTCGGCATAATAGGCAACCGATAACGACTTGCTTTGACACCCGGCAGAAAATCGAGGTTTTGATTGATGTTCAAAGTCAGGTTCGTGAATATCAGACTCTCCCCTTCAACCTCCAACACGCCACCCCAGTTCGGATAAAAAACATCAGAGATGAACGGCTTTTTTGCCAATGTGTTAGTGATTTTGAACGCCTCCGCATCCGATCCGACCTGTCGATTAGGGTGCAGTTTTCGTGCGAGTATCTCCATCTGTAGACGGATGTTATCGGCAATCGTGAGCGTAGCGTTGACGGGAACCGCACCCTCCGCAACAGCAGGCACATTGCCACGCACCAGTTGCATCGTCCAGCCGGGAAAAATCGCATCCTTATTCTTGTAGACAGACTTGTTCTGTCCAGATTTCGCTGTGATTGTCGTTGTAGTCGTTGCGGCGTTGATTTCCGTAGCCTCTGGCACGTTGAAAACCACCTTATCCACACGAGCGAAATACTTGCTTGTTGTCGCTATACCACCTGTAAACGCAAGTCCTGTCTCATTCATCGGGAGCAGTGCATCTGTTTCCAGTCCGACGCGCCTTTGACCAAACACATCTACCGTGCCGAGTGCTATATCTGCGGGAAGTGCGTGGTCGGTTGTATCCGTGCTGACGAGGGTGATTTCAATCTGTCCCGGTGTAGTCGGTGCGTTAGAAGGGTCGGTGATCATCTTTGCGAAGGTGGTATTTGAATAGACTTCGGTGTCGGTAATCTTAGTGTTTGTCGGTGCACCGCTATTGATGATACCGCGCCAAAACTCTCCCATCTTATCAATATAGAGTTGCGTTTCAATCGTGCCGCTTCCCCAGAGTTGTCCTTGTTGGTCGCGAGTATCAGAACGTCTACCAGCGATAGCATCGCTTGCCTGCAGTTCGGATTCCAAGTCCAATCCGAGCGATGTGAACGGGTATCTATATTGAATGAATTTGGTCGTATCGGTGATAGGTATTTGGCTATCTGTTTGTCGTGCGATGGCAAACCAAGAATGGTCGCCAAGTCGTGGTGTTAATGGCATTGTTTCTCTCCTTGTATATTGTTATCAGTAATTATATCCTGTGTTAGAGTCATCTGGTAAAGGTTTTCAGGATTGAAACAATACATATCCCATAAGTTTTAGGTATCTCTTTGAATTAGGTAATTACCCGTAGGTCGGAGCAAGCACAGCACCCTCCGACATCTTCATCTTTTGTAGCACACCCGTAGGTCGGAGCGAGCAACGCACCCTCCGACATCTTTATCTTTTGTAGCACAATCTGTTAGATTGTGCCATTCAGCACCCGCAAGGCGAAAGGCGTATACACGTACACATGTATACACTCATACACGTATACACCTATCCAATCTCTCTTCTCTTATCCTGAAAATCCTATAATCCTGAAAATCCTGGTTCAGACAATTCTTTTCAGCGTCCTCCGCGTCCTCCGCGACTTCTGTGATTCTGACAATCCCACACCTCTTTGTAGCACAATCTGTTAGATTGTGCCATTCAGCCCCAGCCGGGCGAAAGGTGTTATTTTTGTCTGAATCGCGGATTACGCGGATGGAAAAGGGTTTAGCCCCAGAGGGGCGGATGGTGTGTAGTAAACGTTCATTAAGCAAGGAATAAGCCCCAGAGGGGCGAAAGGTGTATACACGTACACATCCACCAAATCCCCTCTTCTCTTATCCTGCTAATCCTGAAATCCTGAAAATCCTGGTTCAGACATTTCTTTTCTGCGTCCTCCGCGTCCTCTGCGACTTCTGTGATTCAGACAAAAAAATCCACAAATTTCCCCCCAAAAAATCCAAAAATCCAAAAATCCGAAACATACATGAAACATACATGAAACATATTGTTCCGACCCCCATGTCCCCCTTCCAACCCACCCAACCACGTGTTATAATACTACCACTATGATAAAACAAAACAACTCACAAACCCAACATCACCCAAAAAAATGCATCAATACATCCACACCAAAACCAACGAAATCCAACCAATCCAAAGGTTACGGTTTTCATTTTTTTTACAATCTAAAAAAACCCATCAAAACAACCCACAAATCCAGACTGGCACTACAACCAGTCAAAAATACCAAAAGTTACGGTTATGCAGAAATAAGGCACAAAACCGTAACCTTTTAAAACGGAGGAAATTCCAATGAAATTCCAAGACAAGCACAAACAATTCGCAGTCAAATCATTCGCAAAATTGATGACAAACGCAGAAGTCGTAGACGCATTCATACAAGAATTCCCTGACGACCTACCCAAACCATCAATACAAAAACCCGAGTATCCCAAGACAACAATATTATACGGGGAACACCTCACCGAAACAGAGCAACAACTTGACAAACAGAAATACATGAACGACAAATACAACGAGCATTACAAATCCTACCAATCACTATACGGAGACGAAGCAAAAGAAAAATTCGACCAAGCCGCGCAAAAAATAGTCGCAGAGATAGAAATCGACTATCGAGACAAAACCAAAAAAGAGCTTGATAGAATCCACAACAACAACTTAGCCGCATACCAGCAACAACTTGACCAACACCAACAGAAACTCAGAACCGAGTTATCAAACCAGCTACGATTCTACAACATCACCCACACCCGATTTCCCATAAAATACCAGCAACTATTCAACCAAACCACCAGAGAATACCTATCAAAACTACTAACCGACAACAACACCGACAGCGACAAAAACGTAGCACACGAACTCAGAACCCTATACGCCTACGTCAAACGCCGCATACTACAAGGAGAAAACCCAAGCGAGCTAAACCAAAACATAAAACTCGCCCACACCCTACTCAAAACCATCGCCACCAACCCGTCGTAGGTTGGAGCGAGCAACGCAACCTCCAACTTCTTTATCTGTTGTAGCACAATCTGTTAGATTGTGCCGAACCACATTCAGCACCAGCGGTGCGACAGGTCTATAGCAAACGTTGACCACACAAAGAACAAGCCCCAGAGGGGCGAAAGGTGTATACCCGTAACATGTATACACTCATACACGTATACACCCACCAAAACCCCTCTTATCCTGAAAATCCACAAATCCTGAAAATCCTGGTTCAGACATTTCTCTTATCCTGACAACATGCAACTCAAACACAGAATATGATATACTATACCCACAATCCCAAGCACGCATATCGGAGAGAAGCAGTGAAAAACGCATTACACATCGCACTAATCCTAACCCTCATCCTCATATCAACCCTATCCGCACCCACATTCGCACAAGAAAACAAGAAGGGATTTGAACTCCCCGAAGGTGCAACAGCACGACTCGGTAACGGTCGCATCTATGACATACAATATACCCCAGACGGCACACGACTGGCTGTCGCTACATCAATGGGAATTTGGCTTTACGATACAATCAACTATAAAGAGATATATCTAATAACCCTAATAGCGCAACTCTCGGTATACCCCCACTTATTGACATTCAGTCCGGATGGAAATACACTGGCAGGGTTGAATATAGATGATGTAATCAACCTGTGGGATACTGACACAGGAACACATAAACGTGAAATACAAAATCAAAATATCGAAGGTGTCCACCCCATCAACGAACGTGCCTTCCTATTCAACTTCAGTGCGGATGGACAATCACTCGTGAGTTTCCGATCGGATGGATCAGTTCGTCTCTTGGATTTGAACACAGGTAAAGATAAGCTTGTGTTCAAAGAACTGATTGATTTCGAGACACAATTGATTGTCTCTTTTGACTTAGATCCAGATAACTCATTGCTTGCAATTGGGGATCCGCACGGTCTCATCACAGTAATTGACGTTTTTACAGGTAAAACGAAACATTCTTTTGAAGGACATAAAAGCCCTATCTTTAGCCTAACTTTCAGTCCGGATGGTAGGACGCTTGCCAGCGGAGGTCGTGATGAAAATATCCATTTGTGGGACTTAGAAACAGCAGAACCCAAAAAAATCATTGAACATGCCAGATTCAATAGAAACATTACCTTTAGTCCGGATGGTAGCCTGTTTTCCAGTAGTGATGCGGAAAATATCCGCGTATTGGATGTCAACACAGGTCAACAGCGGCAACTCCTGAAAGGACATACCGCAAGAATTATGCATATCTCGTTCAGTTCTGATTTGCGGACGGTCGCAAGTGCCAGTATGGACGGAACCGTTCGTATCTGGGATGTCAATACCGGTGGACAATTGCATGCCTTTGATAATCATTTCGGTAATTACGTCGGTTTCGCAATGAGTACGGATGGAAAGACAGTCGTTGCCCCGACTTTTGATCAGACAGTCTGTCTATGGGATATTTCATCTGGAAAACTGGTAAAAACATTTGAGAGTATAGATAGATATATCGGTACCGCTGAAATCGCCTTCCACCCAACTGACGATATTATTGTAATGACAACTGATGAGAGTGTCATCAGTTTGTGGAATCGAGAAGTAGGTGGGTTGATAAAAACCTTGAAAGGACATAATGATTATGTTCTATCTGTTGCGTTCAGTCCGGATGGGAAAACTATCGTCAGTGGCAGCGCGGATAAGACCGTTAGGCTTTGGGACACCGAGACGATGGAAATAAAGCACGTGCTTAAAGGGCACGAGCATTATGTGGTGAGAACTGCGTTTAGTCCGGATGGAAACACGGTCGCAAGTGCGAGCAGCGATAAGACTGTCCGTTTGTGGAATGCCGAAACGGGTGATATAAAGAACGTCCTTAAGGGGCACGAAAGGGGAGTCAACGATGTTGCATTTAGTCCCGAAGGCACAACAATAGCCAGCACAGATAACACAAGCAAAATTCATCTGTGGCATGCAGCAACAGGCGAACAGAAAAACGTTATTGTGTGTGATGACGATGGTGTCGCACGGGTCGTGTTTAGTCCGGACAACAAAGTGCTGGCAACAGGTAATCTTACTGGTACTATCCAACTATTCGATGTCGACACAGGTGAATCGCTCCATCGGTTCACAGGTCATCTGAAAATGGTGACGGATATTGAGTTCACACCAGACGGCAACACCCTTGTCAGTCTGGGTAGGGACGGCGTATTGTATGTGTGGGATGTTGGCGCGGTTATCTCCTCGCATCCGTAGGTCGGAGCCAGCAACGCAACCTCCAACTTCTTCATCTTTTGTAGCACAATCTGTTAGATTGTGCATCTTCCTTCAGTGTTTTCAGCGTCCTCTGTGCATTCAGTGATTCTGACAAAAAATCCCTAATCCTGACAACATGCAAATCAAATAAAAATATGATATACTATACCCATAATCCTAACATTCATATCGGAGACAAACAGTGAAAAATCTATCACACATCGCACTAATCCTAACCCTCACCCTCATATCAACCCTATCCGCACCTACATTCGCACAAGAAATGAAAAGGGGATTTGAACTCCCCGAAGGTGCAACAGCACGACTCGGTAACGGTCGCATCTATGACATGCAATATACCGAAGACGGCACACGGCTGGCTGTCGCTACTTCAATGGGGATTTGGCTTTATGATACAATCAACTATAAAGAGATATATCTAATATCGGCAACCCCCAGTTTATTGGCATTCAGTCCGGATGGAAATACGCTGGCAGGTGTGAATATAAATGGTGTAATCGACCTGTGGGATACTGACACAGGAACACATAAACGTGGAATACAAATTCAATATAGCGAACGTGGCCGCCCCATCAGTACTAAGGTCCTTTTCAACGAACGTGTCCTCCTATTCAGCTTCAGACAGGATGGACAATCACTCGTGACTTTCCGGGCGAATGGATCCGTTCATCTCTTGGATTTGAACACGGGTAAGGATAAGCTTGTGTTCAAAGAACTGGTTGATTTCGAGACACAGAATCTCTCTTTTGACTTAGATCCAGAAAACTTATTGCTTGCAATTGGGGATGGGTTTGCTAACATCACAGTAATTGACGTTGTTACAGGTAAAACGAAACATTCTTTTGAAGGACATGAAAGCTCTATCCTTTACCTATCTTTCAGTCCGGATGGTAGAACGCTTGCCAGCGTAGGTAGTGCAGATAATATCCGTTTGTGGGACTTAGAAACAGCGGAACCGAAAAAAATTGTTGAACACAGCGTATTCAATAGAGACATTACCTTTAGTCCGGATGGTAGCCTGTTTGCCAGTACTATTGCAGCATATATCCGCGTATGGGATGTCAACACAGGGAAACAACGGCAACTCCTGAAAGGACATACCGCAAGCATTCTCAATATCTCGTTCAGTTCTGATTTGCGGACAGTCGCAAGTGCCAGTATGGACGGAACCGTTCGTATCTGGGATGTCAATACAGGTAGACAATTGCATGCCTTTGATAATCATTTCGGTAATTACACCAGTTTCGCAATGAGTACGGATGGAAAGACAGTCGTTGCTCCGACTTCTATTCGAATAGTTACCACTTGGGATATTTCGTCTGGAAAACTGGTAAAAACATTTAACAAAGATAAATATTACGGTAGCAGAGACACCGCGTTCAACCCGACCAACGATATTATTGCAATGGTAACTGATGACAATACCATCAGTTTGTTGAATCCAGAAACTGGTGAGTTGATAAAATTACTGACCGGACATAAGAATTATATTACGTCTCTTGCGTTCAGTACAGATGGGAAAACTATCGTCAGTGGCAGCGCGGATAAGACCGTTAGGCTTTGGGACACTGAGACGTTTGAAGAAAAGCGAGTGCTTCAAGGGCACGAGCATGTTGTGTTGAGTGTTGCGTTTAGTCCTGATGGAAACACGGTCGCAAGTACAAGTAACGATAAGACTGTCCGTCTATGGAATGCCGAAACAGGTGATATAAAGAACGTCCTTAACGGACACGAAAAGGCAGTTTGGGATGTTACATTTAGTCCAGACGGCACAATAATCGCCAGTGCGGCTAACACAGACGAAATTTATCTATGGGATCCAGCAACAGGCGGACATATACGCACTGTTTATGTAGAATTACCCGGAGCGAGTTGTGTAGATTTTAGTCCTGACAGCAAAGTGCTGGCAACAGGTAATCTTTCTGGTGCTATCCAACTATTCGATGTCAACACAGGTGAATCGCTACATCGGTTCACGGGTCATCTGAAAACGGTGACGGATATTGACTTCACACCAGACGGCAACACCCTTGTCAGTCGCTGTGATGAAGGGATTATATATGTGTGGGATGTAGGTGCCGTTATCTCCTCAGATCCGTAGGTCGGAGCCAGCAAAGCAACCTCCAACTTCTTCATCTTTTGTAGCACAATCTCGTAGGTTGGAGCGAGCAAAGCAACCTCCAACTTCTTCATCTTTTGTAGCACACCCGTAGGTTGGAGCGAGCAACGCGACCTCCAACATCTTCATCTTTTGTAGCACACCCGTAGGTTGGAGCGAGCAAAGAGACCTCCAACTTCTTCATCTTTTGTAGCACAATCTCGTAGGTCGGAGCGAGCAACGCGACCTCCAACTTCTTCATCTTTTGTAGCACAATCTCGTAGGTTGGAGCGAGCAACGCGACCTCCAACTTCTTCATCTTTTGTAGCACAATCTCGTAGGTTGGAGCGAGCAAAGCGACCTCCAACTTCTTCATCTTTTGTAGCACACCCGTAGGTTGGAGCGAGCAAAGCGACCTCCAACTTCTTCATCTTTTGTAGCACAATCTGTTAGATTGTGCATCTTCCTTCAGTGTTTTCAGTGTCCTCTGTGCCTTCAGCGATTCAGACAATTATACCCACATTCAAACAATAATATTACGAAGAATCCACCCCCAAACCCAACTAACAACACACACACCCATATCCCAAAAGGAGCCGACATCTATGAAAACAACACTGATAACAACAGTTACAACGGTAATCCTCACCATCGCACTCACCACCAACATCTTAGCACAAGAATCCCCGCAATGGAACCTCCCCGACCATGCAACATCACGTATCGGCAAAAGCAGGATAAACCAGATCGCCTATTCACCAGACGACAGTATCCTTGCCGTAGCAACCTACCTCGGAATATGGCTATACGACGCACAAACAGGCAACGAACTCGACCTACTCACAGGACACACAGACGCAATCCTGAGCATCGCATTCAGTCCAGACGGCACAATACTCGCAAGCGGCAGTAGCGACAACACCATCCGTCTATGGGATTTCCCAAACCGTAGCCATCTACGCACACTTACAGGACATACCAGCACAGTCACAAACATCGTATTCAGTTCGGATGGGAACACATTGATCAGTGGTGGAGTCGACAGAACCGTCCGGTTTTGGAACGTCAACACAGGTATTGAGGATGAATCATCGCTTCAAAGACATTCAAGCGGCATCACAAGTCTCCAATTCAACAAAGACAGCACAATCCTTGCCATCAGCAGTAACAATACCATCCATCTATACGATTTCATCAACGGCACGCATCTACGCACCATCACCGCAGACATAAACAATGTCAATACACTCTCCTTCAGTCCAACCGAGAACATCATCGCTGGCGCAGGATGGGACAAAACAATACAGATTTGGGATGTCGAAACAGGCGACCAACTCAGTAACTACATAGCACATACACATAACATTGAGACACTAACCTTCAGCAAAGATGGCAAATTGATCATTAGTGGTAGCATAGACAAGACAATAAGCGTAAGTCATGCAAAGTCCGGGATCAAACAACGAACTATTACCGACCATACAGGTGCCGTGAAAACAATCGCACTCAATTCTGATGGAACACGACTGGCAAGTGGCAGCACAGACGGCACAGTCAGAGAGTGGCGCGGCAAATTAGAAACCACCTTAACTCAGACGCGGACAATCGCAAGACACGGAGATTACGGTCAAACGATTACCTACGCACCGAACGGCAGCACCTTCGCAAGCGGCAGTATTGATGGGAAAGTCCACCTCTGGCACAAAACCGCAAATGACACACTACAGACGCGTGTGCTTACTGGACATACCGAGGATGTCTCCGGTGTTGCCTTCAGTCCAAACAGCAAATTGCTACTAACTGGCAGCCACGACGGCACAATGCGGTTATGGAATGTGGAATCAGGCTATAATATACACACCTTCGTCAGACGAATGGCATATATTGAGGATGTTGCGTTCAGTCCGGATGGCAATCTCGTCGCAGATGTCGGAATCTTTATGGGAGCCACTATCAATATCTATGATGTCAATACTGGCGAACAGAAAAGCACTATACAGGCATTTACACTTGGACCTCTCTCAAGTAATCCGAACCCAACTTCTCTCCCATTTGTTCATGCCGACTCGGTCAACAAGATAGTGTTCACTCAGGATAGCAAAATGATCGCATCATGTAGTGGTGATGGCACAATCCGTCTGTGGGCTACAGACACAGGCAAACATCTACGCGTATTCAACGGACATACAGATGAGGTCTATGGGATAACGTTCAGTCCAGACGGGGCAATACTCGCAAGTGCCAGTAACGATGGCACAATCCGTCTATGGAATACAGACTCAGGCAGGCATCTACGCACACTTATAGGACACACAAACGGAGTTAGGAGTGTTGCCTTCAGTCCAAATGGACGAACAATCGTAAGCGGTAGTGTGGACAATACCGTCCGTCTCTGGAATGTCCATAACGGCATGCAACTGCGCGAATTCACTGGACATAAAAGTTGGGTTTATGATGTAGACTTCAGTCCAAACGGGAATACATTGGCGAGTATCAGTGCCGATGGAACGATCTTGTTGTGGGATATAACACCGACAGAGATGAAACCCACCGTCAGCCTTTCCCCTGCCACCATAGAGTCCCCCAATGTAAGCGAACAACTCACCTTTTCCATGAATATCGCTGATGGGGTAAATGTCGCGGGGTATCAAGCCACCGTGATATACGACAACACCGCACTCCGCTATGTGCAAAGTGCGAATGCGGATTTCCTCCCTGCGAATGTCTATGCTATAACTCCCGCAACAACTGACAACAGCGTGAGAATAGGCGCAGTCGCTTTTGGCGGTCAACAGAGCAATATGGACGGCACACTTGCCACGGTTACCTTTGAGGTGGTTGCCGTAAAAGACTCCACCGTGGGTCTGTCCAATGTGTTGCTGACGGATCCTTTCGGTGTGCCATCCGTCCCGCAAATCGCCTCCGCGCACATTACCGTGCCGATTCATATCCCCGAAGATGTCAATGAGGACGGTGTGGTTGATGTTACTGACTTGGTGCTTGTCGCAACCCAATTCGGCAAACGTGGTGAAAATGACGCGGATGTCAACGGAGACGGGGTCGTGGATATCGTGGACTTAGCACTCGTCGCCGCAAAAATTGACGAGAACATACAGATAGGTCCTGCAGCACCCGGTCTCCTCACGAACATGCCGACCCGTGCAACCGTCGCATCATGGCTACGAGAGGCACGCAACCTCAACATAACCGATCCCAACTTCCAACACGGCATACACTTCTTGGAAATGCTCCTTGCCAACTTGACTCCACAGGAAACAGCACTCCTTCCCAACTACCCCAACCCCTTCAACCCAGAGACGTGGATACCGTATCAGTTAGCAAGTCCGTCAGATGTGAGTATCGTTATCTATGCATCGGACGGCAAGCTAATTCGCACCTTAGATGTGGGACATCAACCTGTTGGTATTTATCAGCATCGGAGCAACGCCGCCCATTGGGATGGCAAAAACGCACAAGGAGAACCCGTAGCAAGCGGTGTCTACTTCTACACCCTCACCGCAGGCGAATTCTCTGCTACTCGGAAGATGTTGATTAGGAAGTAATCTTGTATTTGTCTGAATCGCGGATTTTTCTGTCTGAACCAGGATTTCCAGGATTTCAGGATTACCAGGATTATCCTTATCAAGGGTTTCATCCTATATTTGTATGTTTTTGTTGTGATATGTTCATCGGAAATGTCTATCATAGGTAATTGAATTTGACATTAGAGATCTCTTATCCTGAAAATCTTCTAATCCTGAAAATCCTGGTTCAGACAATATACATACATGCAAATTACGTAAATACATACCACAATAACAAGATACACGGGACGATAAATAGCACGACAACATTAGCAAAAAGCTCGTATTTGCTGATGTTATGATGGGGTTTCATCTGTTTCCATCGATTGATGACTGCTGATGCTACTCCCCACATACCAATACACATCCCGATATCACATATATACATGTTCATGCCTGTGGCGATAAACTTTAGAAAAAATGAGACTATCCCTAAGCTTGTTGCCCAAGTTATCAGGAATGGGTCGTTTGTTAGTATACCCATCGCTTTTCCCCTTTCGTGGCAATAATTTGGCATAGTGTAAGCAATTTCCTTGCCAATATGACGAGCCTGCACGGTTATTGGGTTTTACTTTGTGGATGGTGATGGATATATTGGTGGATACGCAAATTTTGTATGGGAATCAGCAATTTTTGTGGGGTGTCTGAAAGGAGGATTTGTAGGGGTTTTTGTCAGAATCGCAGAAGGCGCAGAGGACACGGAAGAACACTGAAGGAAGAGGGGAATGATGAATATTCTTCTGTAGGAGCGACCTCCCGGTCGCGATGTGTGTGTTAGATCGCGACCAAGAGGTCGCTCCTACAGAAGAGGGGAATGTCTGAACCAGGATTAGCAGGATGAAAGGATTTACAGGATAAGAGAATTGTCTGAATCACTGAAGGCACTGAGGACACTAAATACACTGAAAAGAGGGTTTTGGTGGTGTATACGTGTATGCAGATATACGCGTATGCATGTATACACCTCATGGAGTATACCAAACGGTATGCTTCCCGATGGGGTTGAACGGCACAAACTAACAGTTTGAGCTACAAAGTGAACCCGGAGAGGATTGTCTGAATCGAGGATTAGGGGGATGGCGCGGATTTTAGGACTTGTGCCGTTCGAGTTATTATTTTCATTTCGTTGATACTCTGATTTGATACCTGCCATCCCCTGTGGGTTGCCTCTCAATCGTAATGCCTTTACTACGTAAGTGCTTAATATCCGCCTCGTTCAGTTCTGGGATTTTATCGGGCGTAAATCCCTTATCACGCATCCAAACGTGATAGGCAAGTGTTCGCCTTGTTGAGCCGTTTGGAAATAAAAACATTCCCGCTTGCAAGTCCTCAATTGTTTCATCAAGAGTCAATCTTACGCCTTTACGTCTAAGACGCATGTATTTCATGTGAGTTTGAACCTGTGGAATGTTACCAAAACGTGAGATGAGTTGCTTTTCTATAGCACTATGAAGTGCATCGGGGTCCATGGTCTCTGGATTGTCTATGTATGTCCCATCGGCAATCGCTTTCTGTCGTGCGAGTTCAACTGAAAAAGCATCGGTTTTTTGTTGTTGTTTAGGAATTTGAACTTCTTCATTTAACCAGTTGTAATCTTCGGTTTCTTTTGGTGTGTCGGCGATCTTATCGGTATCAGTAACTTTATCTTCCTGTTTGTCAATCGTAATAGTTGGCTTTGTGTCGGTATTAGATACGGACTTATCAGATGTGATGGTGTCTTGTGTTTTCTGGCTGTTGTTCTGCGGTTCTAAATCTACAACATTATTGTCTTGTGATAAAATAATGAAACTGATCGCAGCAACGACAACAATGATGCTCGGAATTATGAATACATACTTTTTCATCATTTTATCCGCCTTTAGGATTAAGGCTTTCCGTAAGGGTGATGTTAGAGTAGGGTTGAGATCCCACAGATCAAATTCATTGTGTATCCGCTCTTCTGCCATACGGGTTTCCTACCTGATTAAAAGAGTCTATTAGAGGTTGCAGTTCTGTCATATTATAAGACTCCATTTCTAATACCCATTCTGATGCCATTCTTTTTAAACTTTCTGCATCTGTATGCTTGATAACTGAGACACCCAGCATATTTGGAGTAACCACGACAGTATTACTGGGGTCAAATACAAGTCCATTACCTAAGTCCACAATTCCATCAGGTTCAGGTATATCTTCAAGCCCGTTCATAATCCTTTCAGTAAATCCTAAGTCTCTATGTATTACAGGTTTACTCTGTTCTTGCTGATATTCTTCAACTGAAGTATTTTCTATAACATCAGAATCAGCGGCTGGTATATTGACATTAACTTGCAATTTTAGTTGTTGCTTTCTCATATCATCAATATTTTTGTTCAAGATAATTTCATCTTCAATAGTTAAATCCTTATATACTTTAATCTGTTCGCTATTATTTTGTTTTGCAGCGAAGAACATAAAATATATTATAGGAATAAACACAGTAAACACTGTTATTGCACTAATGATTATGTATTTGTTTACTTTCATCTACATGTCGGGCAGAAAACCCCGCTGCTTTAGCATGGGGAGGAATGCCCGCTCCTATCTTTTTTGACAACAAGTCTCAAACTTGCTAAAATATCTGCGGAAAGTTCGAACACACAAGTTGTGTGTGAGGTTGTCCGCAGTCTACTGGTTCTCTATGTTGCGGAACATAAAACTGAAAACATATACTCTCACCACCAGAGACAACTTTGAGTGTCACGGATACGAGGAAGTAAAACATCCAATCCGAAAAACACACGCTACAAAATAAATTAGTTGCCTTCGGGAAAATGGGATGCTTAGACCCCATTGTGGAGCAGATGTCCGACCTTAGCAATAAGGCTGACTGTTACGAAGCACAAGCCCCAGCGTTTACGCTGTGGGTGCTATGACTATAAATCCTTTACTTATGTATTAGCATTATTTGAAGGTCAACTAAAATGTATCCTTCAAACAATGCTAAGATGTTATATCAAACCGAAAATAAATAGAAGACAGACTAGCCAATGCACAGCTGTAAATTCTGTAAGCACCCATTCACCATTTATCTTCTCATACTGTTCTGTTTTAGAAACAAGCGTTCTCCATTTTCCATTACTTTGTTTCACGTTAAGCCTAGTGATGATTATAAGTCTATCTGCATTCAGTCCGAGATGACCTGTAAGCCTAGTGCTGCCTCCTGCTGGAGTCCCATCTTGATTAAAATAATAATCAATGTATTTAAACTGAGTAAGATTATCATCTTGAGGAGGTGGATCTGGAGCTTCATCTACTGCGTTTGATGAGATGATTGGAATTAATGTTGTAAGTAGCATAAACACTACACAAAAAACTGTATATTTTTCAAAAGTCTATACTCCTATTTTGATATGCAACACTGATTTAATCAAGAATAATCCATCTTTCGTAAAATTTAGTGACAACTTCGGGTATTTTATTCTTATAGACTGAATTTTTAGGTGAAAAGGGTGCATAAAATGAAAAAATATTTACATTATACACATAGGTCGGATTTCGTGGATTTTGTCTGAAGCACTGAAGGCACTGAGGAGATGGAATACACTGAAAAGAGGGATTGGTGGTGTATACGTGTATGCAGATATACGTGTATACACCTGTCGCAACGATGGGGTTGAACGGCACAAACTAACAGTTTAGGCTACAAAGAGAACGCGAAGAGGATTGTCTGATGCGCGGGATTGTCTGAATCACTGATGGCACAGAGGACACGGAAGAACACTGAAAAGAGGGGTTTTCAGTGTTCCGGGCATTCTGTGTATTCTGACAAAAACAGATACACCTGTCGCCCCGCTGGGGCTTGTTCATTCTGTGTGTTGGGTTGCTATACACATTCCGCCCCGCTGGGGCTGAAGAGTTGTCTGAACCAGGATTTCAGGATTTTCAGGATTTTCAGGATAAGAGGGTAAGGTACGGATTACGCGGAGAGATTTGTCTGAATCACTGATGGCACAGAGGACACGGAAGACACAGAAAAGAGGGGTTTGGATCAAAAGTATCTTCCTTCAGTGGTTTCTGTGTTCTCTGTGCCTTCAGTGATTCAGACAACAATTAAATCAACGCGATGAGTGCGTCTGTGTCGTCGAAGTCGACGACGAGACCGCGCCCTTTGTTGACAATCTCACCGATGCTGTTGACTGCGGTGGCGGTTGCGTTCAAGGCGGTGTTGGTTGCGTTGATTGCTTCGTCAAGTGCGTTGTTGTTTTGGACATCGGAGTTGGCATAATCGTCTTTTGCGTCCGTTGCGACTGCTTCGGGTGGTGCGGGGATTGCTTTGACATAGCCCTTGCCGTTTCTCGTGCCAAGTGCACCGACGATTTTATCACCACGGACTACGGTTGCGTTTTTCCCTAACGGCAGTCGTAATCCACCGCAGATATACGCGCCTGTCATGATGTTGTCATCGTCTACCGCAAGCACTTTGCCGATGACTTCGTCTCCATCCGCAACGAGGGCTGCTTTGCCGTCTGCGTTGATGGTGAACGCTTTGCCGATTGCTGTGCTCCGGTTTTCGATGTTCTTGTTGTATGTGATGGTGTCGCCGTCTGCGGTAAAACTGCTTGTGACGACGAATGGGTGTTCTTTGATAGTCATTGTTTTCTCCTATTATTAGTTGTTAGTTATTTGAATACACCTGTTGCCCCGCTGGGGCTGAAGATCGCGACCAAGAGGTCGCTCCTACAGAAGAAAGATGTCGGAGGTCGCTATCGCTCGCTCCGACCTACGATACCCTACCTCCGACGGGAGCGGCGTTTTAGGCGCGCTTTTAGATCCTCTGGTGGTTCGTGGTTGTCGGATGTGGATCTGCCCGATGGTAAAACCGTATCTCCTATCTTTTTGTTATGTGCGATATGCTTTTCTAACTGCGCTATGGGAAGGTCGGCATAGTATGCACGGTGATATTCCTCGTCAAAGTTGTCGCCATAGGCACGGATGCCGTGCTTGATTGCTTCGTCAATCTGTGCTTGACGGAACGTTTTGCTTGCTTCTGCATCGTTGGTTAATATGTTGACTTGCTCGCGAAGGGATTGGACTTCCGTCTGTAGCGTGTGGACGACCGCGTCGGGGTCGTCGGTTTGGGTAATAGAGGGAATGTCCAGTGTTTCGCGCAGCCTGTCAATCCACTGTTTATCTGTCATTAGTATCTCCTCAATGACACCTCGCATCTCGCGTATATTCTCGATGGATGTGTCGCGGTTTGACCCGAACTCAACGAGGGAGACCTCTTTGAGATGGGCATCGTAGACGGTATAGGTTGCGGTCTGCATCCTGCCATCGCCTACATCGTATTTCTTTCCCGGTTTGTGTGTGCAGTATTCATCGCTATCGGCATTGTCCCACCAATACCAGCGGCGTATCTCACGATGACACAGGTTGCACACTTCACGTTCCCCGTAAAATCCAACAGACACCTGATTGATCAAGCCGTGTTCTATTGCCCGGATGAGTTTTTCGCTTGATCGGAATTCGCGTCCGTGTCCCTCGTATTCCATATTTTTGAGGATATAGAAGTCAATCATCAGTTCATTCTTATCTGTGAGGACAGCACTGTTTGAACGTCCATATCCGAAGGAACGGTATGCGTGGTGGTCTTTGAGTGCGACTCCGGGTGTGGTTTTTGCGTCTGCTTCGAAGTTGCGGAGTGTGGTTTTTGGATCCATTATGGAGTGGTGTAAGTCGGGTTTGTCGTTGCTTGCGGTGACGCGTATCCAGTATTTATCGTCATCGTGTTCCGGCATATCTGCGTGCATGGCGCGGGTTGCTATTGTTGCAGGGAAGTAACGTGTGTTGTTCATGTTCATGATAATCTCCTTTTTTGTTGTGATAAATTATAACTGAATTGGGGGTGTGGTGGGATGGGAAAGGACGGTGTGAGCAATATATATCCAATATGTATTGTGTGGATTTCAGAATTTGTCTGAATCGCGGGGTTTGTCAGAATCGCTGAAGGCACTGAGGACGCTGAAGGACACTGAAGGAAGAGGTGTTAGCACCAGCGGTGCGGAAGGTGTATAGTTAACGTTGATTACACAAAGAGGAAGCCCCAGCGGGGCGAAAGGTGTATACCTTTTTGTCAGAATCACTGAAGTCGCAGAGCACGCTGAGGACACTGAAGGAAGATGCACAATCTAACAGATTGTGCTACAAAGAGGTGTGGGATTGTCTGAACCAGGATTAGCAGGATAACAGGATTAGCAGGATAAGAGGGATTGTCTGAATCACTGAAGCCGCAGAGGACGCTGAAGGACACTGAAGGAAGATGTCGGAGGTCGCTGTGCTCGCTCCGACCTACGTAGTGAATGTCTTGGGAGCAATGATCGCATGAGGATGCGTTTTTTGAGTCTTATTCACATATTTTGATAAATTGTATTACATATTTTGCGTATATTACAATTGGTAAAAACAGAGATAACTATAAATTTCTATATAATTTATTTTTTTTTGAAGAATATATACCTATTCGTATTTAGTCTGATAAACCGTTGCTACATCTACATTTATGACAGATATGATTTTATCAACTTAATTGGATTTAGATCTATTTTTATCAAATGATATGAGTATATTATACAGATTGGTATAAATATTGCTTGCTACTATTTGGGGGCATAGATAGAATCCACGTCTTGTGAACCCAAACACAATTGCCTTCGGGACGTAGCGAGGTAGCAGGATTAACATTCAATATGAAGGAGGGATACTCTCATGAATAAAAGAATTTACTGGGGGTTTGCAATCCTTATGCTCCTAATCAGCTTAGGGTTTGTTTTGCTTACACTACGCAACCTTTCTGATATTCGGCAACCGACAGGGCAACCCGTGCAGTTGAATCAACCCGCTGCATCCAAGCATACGGGTCCGCTGACATACCACGAGGAACTGCTAAAAACTAACCCTGTGAAAGCACTCCGCTTGCAAGCAGAAGAACGCCTACATTGGAGTGCAGAGCATATACCACCATTTTCGCCAGATGACACAGAAGCACAAGAGTTTGCCAGAAATCATTATCTTACGCACTATTATGAAAGTATTGGCGATGAAAGTAACCCTATATACGGAAGGGCAGCGCGTGCGTATTTATCACAAATGAATGCTATTAGCGAGTATCAGAGTGGGGCACGTAAGATGGATTTGATGCGAATGACGTGGACCCGTCTTGATGCGGGTAAAGTTATTCCGTATGGCGGTATGACTCGCTTCGGTAGGGCGCGTATGTTCCCTTCAGACTATTTCCCAGATTTCATTGATGTTCCCAAATAAAAGCAGGCACGTATCCTTTGGGTACCTGCCACTATCTCAACACTCGCGACACATCTATGAAGGAGGGACACTCTCATGAATATGAAACTTTACTGGGGGCTTGTAGTCCTCATAGTTTTACTCATTAGTGTATTCATCGTGATGTCGACACGGACTACAGACACCGAACCCGATATTGTCTACATAGACGTAGAACCTTCAAAGGATAACCCACCCCCCACTGAACCAGGATATACATGGGTGTGGCATCATAACCACTGGGTTAGAGTTAAGGAAGAGATGCCATCAGAACAGGAAGACACCACGACACTGAATACAGAGGAATATGGTGTCACACGGCAAGGCACGCAGTATCTCAAGAATCCTGCCTGGGCAGACCGTGCTGAAGCCCATGCGATCCCCACAGATCCACCACTTAACCTGAACTGGGCAGACATAAACACCGTAAACATGTCGGACTGGTATGATCCGCACGTATGGGAATCCTATCGCAACTTCTGGGGATTTGATCCAGCCAAGGGGAGGCCGGATGGGTCTGTTCCCTGGCGTGCCAAGTTAGACAACTGGGGGACACCGCTGCAAAATTTTAGAAATGTTTCACTTGTGGTCAAGTATAACAAACGTATCGGTTTTCGTCCGACTCCTGAGCAGTTTGCGGAACACCAAGCACTGGTTGCTCGCTACGAAGATGCACAAGCATTGAGAGACGATTTGACAGCCGCGTCTTTACGGAGTCAGATTACCGCACTTGAGGCATCCGCGCAGGGTGAACTGCCTGACCCGAACTCCTATTTCTCTATAGGCTACGGAGGTGACCTGGACCTCGAGAACCTCTCGGATGACGAACTCCGTAGGATAAATAGAGAAAAAGAAGCTGTCGGGATAAGAAACCTTTACAAACGCTTGGGCATTGAACATCTGTATGAATATTATGAAAAACCGAGGTTTTAGATTGTGCGTAAATATCACCGCTGTCACATCCTATCTATAAAAGTCTGGGGTTTAGTGATGGTTGCCACCAACTGTCAGTGTTGACGCCGGCTGGGGAGAGACCTCTACGAGGAAGTGGGGATGGAAACTGCGAGAATCCTTTATGAAGGAGGGACACTCTCATGAATATAAAACTTTACTGGGGGCTTGTAGTCCTCATAGTTTTACTCATTAGTGTATTCATCGTGATGTCGACACGGACTACAGACACCGAACCCGATATTGTCTACATAGACGTAGAACCATCAAAGGATAACCCACCGCCCGCTGAACCGGGGTATAAGTGGGTGTGGCATCATAACCGCTGGGATAGAGTTAAGGAAGACATGCCATCAGAACAGGGGAACGTCACGACACTGAATACGGAGGAATATGGTGTCACACGGCAGGGGAAAAGATATAAAAAGAATCCTGTCTGGGCAGACCGTGCTGAAGCCCATGCGATCCCTACAGGTCCGCCACTTACCATTAATTGGCATAACTGGGCGGATGTAAACACAAGAAATTTCCAGTTGGACTGGTATGATCCCAGAACCTGGGAAGCCTATCGCAACTTCTGGGGATTCGATAGACCCCATGTAAATCCTGATGGCACTGTGCCCTGGCGTGCAGTATTAGATAACTGGGGGACACCGCTGCAAAATTTTAGAAATGTTTCACTTGTGGTCAAGTATAACAAACGTATCGGTTTTCGTCCGACTCCTGAGCAGTTTGCGGAACACCAAGCACTGGTTGCTCGCTACGAAGATGCACAAGCATTGAGAGACGATTTGACAGCCGCGTCTTTACGGAGTCAGATTACCGCACTTGAGGCATCCGCGCGGGGTGAACTGCCCGACCCGAACTCCTATTTCTCTATAGGCTACGGAGGTGACCTGGACCTCAAGAACCTCTCGGATGACGAACTCCGTAGGATAAATAGAGAAAAAGAAGCTGTCGGGATAAGTAACCTTTACAAACGCTTGGGCATTGAACATCTGTATGAATATTATGAAAAACCGAGGTTTTAGATTGTGCGTGAATATCACCGCTGTCACATCCTATCTATAAAAGTCTGGGGTTTAGTGATGGGTGGCACCACCAAGTGTCGGTGTTGATGCCGGCTGGGAAGAGACCTCTACGAGGAAGTGGGGATGGAAACTGCGAGAATCCTTTATGAAGGAGGGACACTCTCATGAATATAAAACTTTATTGGGGCTTTGCGATCCTCATGCTCCTAATCTGCATAGGGTTTGTTTTTCTTACACTACGCAACCTCTCTGATATTCGGCAACTGGAAGAAGAATTGGCAGATGTCAAAGATCTGGAACAACACGTGTCTCAACAGGCTGACGAGGGCAATAGACCACCACGAGAGGCAAGAACAGGACACGAGTGGAAATGGCATGGAGATCATTGGCGCGAAATACCGGTGCCCCTAAACGATGTGTCGAGCCAAACACCCGCGTCAGATGAAATGGTATTTGAGTCTTTTGAGTTGAAGTCGGATTTACCGGATGAACTCCCTGTTGGATTCCCGACAGATGCAGAACTACAAGAGATGAATGGCATGGATATTATACATCTGTTCCGTCAATACAAAGAGGAAGTCAGGACTTTAAGCGAAACAGATTATGAGGCAGGAACAAGACTGCATCAAGCAACAATGACAAAACTGGGGGCAAGAATGTTGGAAATAGACGAAGAGATCAATGCACGCACGGAGGAACGGAATCGCAAAAGTAGGGCTTCAGCTGGATTCTATCCGGCATCGGAGGGGTCTCCTTCGATGACCCTTACGGTGTCATCGTTTGAGGATTCAGATTAAGGAGATACCCTCTTATGAATAAAAGAATTTACTGGTGGCTTGCGATCCTCATGCTCCTAATCTGCATAGGGTTTGTTTTTCTTACACTACACAACCTCGTAGAAGTGACACAAACAGAAGGCGTAGCACAGTCGATACAAGCTAAACGTTCTAAAGGTCCATCCCTGAATATCGACTGGGGAGGTTCCGGTCCGAAGTATTTAGATTGGACGGATCCTCGGACAGCGGAATCTTTTCGCAACTACTACGGATTTGACCCACCCACTGAAGAAGACTATTTCAAGCCTGTCCAAGATAACTTTGGCAACTGGATCAAACATTATCGGAATACAACTGTGATTGTGAAGTGGGGCAAACGTATCGGGTTTCGTCCCACCGTTGAAGAGTTCGCGCACTACAACCGACTGAAAGCGGAGTTAGGACTGGCACAAGGACTTAGTCTCAATGGTGAACCGACACCCAGAACAGAACAGATAAAACAGGAAATTCGTGATCTTGTTGACAGTGCACAAGGTGAGATTCCTACTATGCTTCCGCGCGACAGTATTTATTTCGGGGATAAGCAAACCCCTGAAATGCGGAAGATACGAGAAGCTGAAGCGCGCAAAGCTCTCTATAAACGAATGAACATTGAATATCTGTATGAATTTTATGAAATTGATCCCTATAAGGAGATTAAACATGGCTATTGATTATCCGCTTATTCCACGGCTTCCGCGCATTCAGTAATGGTGTATATCTGTAATTTGTCAGAATCACAGAAGTCGCAGAGGACGCAGAAGACACAGAATTAAGAGGTCTTTTCTGTGTTTTCAGTGCCTTCTGTGGTTTCTGTGATTCTGACAAGTGCGTGTATACACCTTTCACACCGCTGGGGCTGAAGATCGCGACCAAGAGGTCGCTCCTACAGAATGTAATGTAAGATGTCATAGGTCGCAAGCCCGCTCCGACCTACGAGTGCTATTTGGTGTTTTTTGATTTATTGGACGAAGTTGTTAAACGCTTATTCCTTGTATTAACTACCTCTTTAACAGCCTGTTTAACTTCCTTTCTTGAGAGATTCCCTTTCTTAGGAGGATATTTAACAGTTCTCTCTTTTGTTTTTTTTGACATTCCAATTGCCTCCTTGAATCATGTTACGATTTGTTACTTGTCTGCATTGTCAACCATTCTGCAACGATGAAAGTATAATCATTAAAAATAAGGTCTTTAACTTCCAACTGAAACCTTTGTGCGATATGAGGTGTATCTTTCCGAAAATCCTGATAGCGGTTCCAAATAGTGCGTCCACTTGGTATTGTCCGCCGATCCGATGCATTTAGAATCCAATCTCTGACAACTTTTACAACTTTTTCAGGACTTTTGTCATGAGGTTCAACGTCTTGTCCTGCAATATCCGAAATAAATTTTTGATACCTGTAAGGTTCTCTATCCATTACAAGACACTTTTTTCTTTTATGCTCTTCTACTCCAAATCTTTTGGCACCAAGAAAAATACCCAATTCCAAAGGCATATTAAACCGAGGAAGACATGTTTTCTCATCTAATTCCGTTCTGGAAATATCATGAATTCCATAACGACACTCAGCAATGATGTTATATATCTTATCAATCCGAACTTGGCTAACGTCTCCCTCTTCAAGCGCGCATCGGGCAATAAAATCACAATCGTGAACAGCAAATACTATTGCCTCAAACAAAGGTTTGTAATCTGAATCAAATGGACAGTTGATAAAGACATTATCTGTATATCCGGGTGATTTCATGAATTCCTATTAGTATCACCTATTTTTCTGTTTTACCTAATAAATCTATGATTATGTTAAGTATACCATAATTTTTATGATTTGTCGTTATATTTAATACAATATTGTCAGTATAAGTCTCGTAGGACGTAAGCTCGCTCCGACCTACGAGAGATTATGAGAAGATGTCGGAGGTTGCTGCGCTCGCTCCGACTTTTGATATTAACCGATTACGTTGATTCTGTCTCGCTCTTGTGATACACTATCAGGAAATAAAACAGATTATCCTCTGTAAAGGAATAGACAACTATGACCAAAAAGACATCAAACATACAGCAGATTGAAATTGAGGATCCGGTCTTTCTCGAAACATATACGGCTTATGTGACCAAAAAAGGGTCTCGGTGGCGTGGGTGGATCCCGAAATTTAAAGCGTTAATACATGAGGCAAAAACCAAAAAGGCATTGCTCGAGGCACTTACAGAGAAACTTCATGAAACCTTAGAGGCACGCGCCCAAGCTTGGGATGATCAAATGGAAGAAGATGTCAAGGCTGGAAAACTTGAACATCTTCGGAAAGAAGCCCTTGAGGATATCCATGCTGGGAGATTCAACGAAATATAGGACTACCGCGAAGTTTTGGGAATGTTATGATGCTCTACCTAAGCCTATTCAACAACTTGCCGATAAGAAATATACCCTCCTGAAAGAAAACCCAAGACATCCTTCACTTAGACTAAAGAAATTGCAGACCGGAGATTATTGGGTCGTAAGAATAAATGATGATTATAGAGCACTTGCGATAGAAGATGAAGATGGATTGACTTGGTTTTGGATTGGCGACCACAAAACTTATGAGCGTATCATTCAGTGACATCCTATTGACATAGTGCTATACACCTCATGGAGTATACCAAACGGTATGCTTCCCATGGGGTTGAAGAATTGTCTGAACCAAGATTTTCAGGATTATAGGATTACCAGGATAAGAGGTAGAACATTTCAACTCACATCATTTTGTAGGATGGGGTGCCCACCATGTCCATCCTTTGAAGCGGAATATACACACGCCAACTCACAATCCTGAAAATCCACAAATCCTAAAAATCTTGGTTCAGATATACATGTCGTAGGTCGCAAGCTCGCTCCGACCTACGAGACTGGTTCAGACAATGTTGTCAATTACTTGCCAAATCGTGTGCCGATTCCGATTATCAAGGCGAATTCGTTGCTGGTTTCCTCATCAATTGTTATACGTTGGAGTTGTGCCTCTGTGCGAAGGACAAATGAGGTCCCAAGACGCCACCGATAACCGATACCGATACCAAAACCTGTTATGGAATCGCTGCTGTCTCCATCATCATCAAGTATTGTATATGACACCCGACCATATATATACGGTGTAGATACAGTGTGCTCCAGCAGACTAATCGACACCCGACCCCCAAGATAAACGGACGTTAAACTTGAAGAATCTGTTTCACCGAAATACGTGTCAGTAACTGTCATCCGTCCGTAACTGAATTCCGGTCCGATAGCAATATGAGAACTCGGATACCATGTAAAGTAAAGTGATGTTGGAGAAGCACCTATATACGCAAATGATGTTGGTATATGCGTCAGAGTGATGCTTGAATCGATATCATCGTCACCAGAAGTAATATGAGTAATCCCGATTAGTGTGCCAACTTCAAAATTAGAACCGGGAATTGGCTGTAAATCATTAGCTAAAGCGGGATACAAGGGTATAGTGAAAGAGAAAAGTAAGGTTAAAGTTAATATTGAAACAATGTTTTTATATTTTATGATTATAGTTGTCATTGTAAATCCTTTATATTATATTTTGTCTGAACCAAGACATCTGCTAATTGTAACATAGAGTATCCAGTTGTGCCACTTTATTTAAATATCTTTCTTGTAGGAGCGACCTCCCGGTCGCGATATAAGCACATTCATCGCGACCACGAGGTCGCTCCTACAGAATGGAAGAGAAGATGTCGCAAGCTCGCTCCGACCTACGAAGAGATTGGGATAGGTGAAGGGGATTCTGGGTGGAGGACGGTGATGTTTCCATCTCCAACGATGCGGACGGATTGCCAGTCTGTTACACCTGCGATGATCTCTATCGCTGCGGTGTCCACAAATTCTCTGTCGGTGAGGTGATATGCTAAGAGCGTGTCAAGGTTCTCTATTAAGACATAGAGATATGTGCCGTCTGATGCGATGCTGCGGAACTCTGCACAGAACCCGAATTCAATGTCCTCTGAGGGTGTCGGGGTGCCGGTGGTTGTGTAGATCCGAACTGCACCTGATGCTCTGTCTAAGAATCCTAATCTGTTGTTACCTATAAGCGCGATGTCCTGCCAATCGCCTGTTGGTAATGTGAAATTCTCCGTTGATTGTTGTTGATATGCATCGTCATAAAAGCGGACGTTGCCTGCGTTGTTGAGAAAGATGATGCGGGTGTCGGTGCGTGCGACTCCACGCCAATTTCCTGCCCCAAGATGAATGTTGAATGTGCCTGTGCCAGAGTCTTTGCGGTTGCCGTCTGTGTCGTAGAGGCGGAGTTCGCCTGTGGTGCCGTCAAGTAAGCCGTATCCTGTGTCGTCTGTGTAGAAGGATGTCCAGTTCGGTTTGGTGTCTCCGATGATGTCGAAGGTTTGGGCAACGGTGTTGTTGTTTGCGTCTGTGGCGATGTATTCTATGCACCAGTGTCCTGCGGGGATTATGCCGTGGATGCGACGGTTGGTCGGATTGAAAGACAGTTTGGAGGGGAGACCGGTGAGTTGGTAGGTGATGGGTGGGATGCCGCCTGTTGCGATAGGTAGGGGTTGGTCTATGTAGCAGTCCTCTGTAAATACGAGGTCGGGGATTGGGTCGCTGTCAAAGGTGAGTGGGTCGACGATTGTGATGCGGAAGCGGGTTGTTGCTGTCTGTGGGACGGTGCTGGCATCATGTGCGGTGTAGGTTGCTATTGTGGTGCCTGTTGCAGTTGGGGTGCCGGTGAGTTCACAGGTCGTTTCTGTGAAGGTTAAGCCGTCTGGGAGTGGGGACAGGTCGTATGTTATCGGGGTCAGTCCGCCTATTGCTTTGGGTAGTGGGACAGGTGTTATCTGTTCGTTGGTGGTAAAAGTGATGTTCTGCGGTGTTGGCACATCAAAAGCAATTGGTGCTGACATGTCTCTGTGTAGGGTGAATGTGCGTGCTGTGATACGGGTTGTGCGTGCGTCGAAGTCGTGTGATATTCTCAAGATGCGTAGCGGTGTCCATCGTAGGTGCGCGACGAGTTGCTGGTCTACGACGAGGGTTTGTCCAAGTTTTAGATGTGGCGACCACGGCAGTTCTATGTTGACCTCGTGCTGTGCGTGTTGCATGTCGTTGAGATAGTCGTTGAGTAGGGTTTCTGCCCACGGACGTTCGTGCGATGTTAGCATGTCAAAGTTGAAATCACGGGGTTTCTCTCCGTTTTCTGCGATGGATTCGGTGCTTTCGGTGTAGACTTCTGCTTTTGTGCTGTTGATGGGTGTGAGTTTTGCTGTGAGTTGGTTGTATATGCCGAGGAAGTCGGGTTTGAAGTTGAGTTTTGCGAGGTTCTTTTTGTCGTGATGATTGAATACGAGTGCGTCTACGAATAGGACGGTGTCGCCTTTCTTGTGGGTTGTGATGTGCGAGTTTTCTACGCCGCGTGTCAGGTCGGATAGTTCGTTACTGCCGAGGAAGTCGTAAGTGATGAGTTCGTCGTTGATTAGCACGGTGCCTGTGTCGTCAAAACGGGATGCGTCTTAGACGATGAGGCTTGTTGTTGTTTCGGTGATGTCTGCGGTGAGTGTGGTTTGTCGGGTTTGTCGTGGTAGGAAGCTGAATTTGCCGTTACGGTGGCTGATGGTTGCGTTTGTGAGTTTTGCGAGGGTGGTAATTAGATCCCACGTCTGCTTGCCGTTTGTGTGGAATGTGGGAATCCGTTGCGGGATGTTGTTGCCGTATTGTAGCCAGTGCCAGTTGTTGATGTCGTTGACGGGTGGTTGGTTGAGTAGGGTTAGGTCTCCGTATCCTGCCCATAGATGTATCACGTTGCCGTCAGAAATCATCGGAGAGGCGGTTCCACCATGTCTACCATATCCGTTATCCTCTGCGTCTAAACTCGGGTTTTGGAATGCGGATCGCCAGCACAAGCCGAAGTCTATGTATTCATCGCCGTCCATCCGTATGAGGTTACCTGTGTCGTCCGGGTATGGGTCGTTTGGTGTGATTTGGAGTGTGCCTGCACGCACAACCTTTGCAGCGTGGGGTTGGTATTGGTAATGTGAGCCTTCAAAGTAGTAGATTTCGTTTTTATGGAGGACGGGTGAACGTGCGGCACGGGTAAAGTGTTGATAATGCTTGACGGGACTGACGTTTCCGCTTGCTACCTTGATGTTGATTAGGTATCCTTCGCTTTCGTTGTAGATGTCGGTTGGGTTGCCTGCCTTTATTTGTAGGACAACGTAGAGTTCACCTACGTGGTGGATCATGTCGGAGATGGTGATGATTTGTGAGTCGCGTTTGCCTGTTGATGGGTGTGGCGGTGCTTTGTATAGCGGGTTGTCGCTGTTGTCGTAGGTTTTATTGACGATTTGGTCTCCGTTGCCGTTGTCTATGCGGAGAATTGAATTGCCTGCGTTCTGTTCTATCCACGCGTAGAATGTGGTTTCTGGTGTGCCTCCGATGTAGCAGTCGCTTGAGCGGAGGCTGTCTGTTGGGATTGTTTTGATGGTGCGTTTTGTGTTGTCTGTGATGTTGTATACGTGAAATCCGTTTTTGCCTCTGTAGATGAGTTCGTTGGTGTTGTTGATTGTAAAAGTGTTGCGGGTGTCAGGTAGCATCGGGTGGCGTGTGATGGTGTCTGTCGGGGGTTGGAATGCACTGTAGTAGAATCCGATTTGGGGTTCGTTGTCTGTGGTTGTCCAGAGGTCGTCTGTTAGGTTGTATTTGAGTATCTTTATTTCAGATGTAGCGGACTCCAAGGTGTCGTAAGTGCCGCGGACGAGTGTGTCGTTGTCGCCTTCTGTGAGGTGGACGGTGGCGAGGATGTAGAAGTCGTTGAAGTCTGCGGTTGTGAGTTGCCACATCTCGTATTGACGGGTAATGTCATTGATGGTTGTTTGGGTTGTAGCGATGCGTTTCCACGTGTCTGTTGCCACATCGTAGCGGATGAGGTGGTCGGGGATGTTATTGTGTTGTTGCCCGTAGAGCATGTAGTATTGCTCATTGTTTGCGTCGTGGAGGACGTCTTTGATGTAGCCGTCCCAGTTCCAGTGTTGCGCGAGTGTTTGTGTGTTCATGGTTACTATTATATGTTGGGTTGGAGGTGGATGGTAGGGGTATTGGGGAATGGAACAATACATATCCCATAAGTTTTAGGTATCTCTTTGAATTTGCTAATTACCCGTAGGTCGGAGCCAGCGCAGCGACCTCCGACATCTTTATCTTTTGTAGCACAATCTGTTAGATTGTGCCGTTCAGCACCCGCAGGGCGAAAGGTGTTGTTTTTGTCTGAATCTCGGATTTGCACAGATTACGCGGATTACGCGGATGGAAGAGGTGGTGGGTCATGTGTTTTCTTCTGTAGGAGCGACCCGACGAATACCATACGGGGAATGCCTAAATGGCATTCATACCGTTGATTTGGCGTATTCGGCGTTGATTTGGGGGAATGCCTAAACGGCATTCATACCGTTGATTTGCCGGTCGCGATATAACATATTCATCGCGACCACGAGGTCGCTCCTACAGAAGAAGGAAATGTAATTGTCTGAATACAGACGCGCTAATCCTTTGAAAACAACCTTCTGTGTCTTCTGTGTCCTCTGTGAATTCTGTGATTCAGACTGTAAATCCTATATTAGCCCCAGAGGGGCGGAAGGTGTATAGCCAAATCTCGTAGGTTGGAGCGAGCAAAGCGACCTCCAACTTCTTCATCTTCTGTAGCACAATCTGTTAGATTGTGCCGAACCCCATTCAGCACCAGCAGTGCGAAAGGTATATACGTGTATGGTTGTATACGCGGATACATAGTAGCGCAAACTGTTAGTTTGTGTGCTATAGATGCACAATCTAACAGATTGTGCTACAAAGAGGTGGGTGTTTGAATCACGGATTGGCGCGGAAGGTTTGGACATCTAAGTGATGCTTGCATAATAGTATTGATTGCAAGAAGCGTTGCTTACCAACCATTCCTATTGCAAGGTGTGTTATATCTACTAAGTAGATCGAGTTCAATCGCCCTGCGAGAAAACGAGTTCTCTTCGACTAATACACATAAGCAATTCGCCCCATTTTGGACTGCACATGGCCAATTTTCGTGACTATTGGTGAGTCTGTCTTTAAAGGACCTTGTTTGACCAATGTATAATGGAAAATATCTTCTTCCACCATGTTGTTCATGTGTATCCTTTGTAAAAATGTAGACACCACCAACTTCGCTGAATGTCTCAGTCCCAAGAGTATAGGTTTCAAATTTATACTTCCGTCCAGAAGCTCCTTGAAATACTATATCAGTAATTTTTCCCATTTATTTTTTTCCTGCGGTTATAGAGTGGCTAAGCTTTTAAACCATCCATAATTACGGATCCTCTTGAGAGGTCTCTTGAATATCCGATATTTGAGATGTGCTAATTATCTTTGGATCTATACCATAGCGTTTTATTAGATCTTCAAATGGAATGTTAAAGTAATTATTGACGGTAGGTGAAATTACTATCCTTTTCAATAATATATGTAAATTAACTTTTATAGGGATTCCATTATCTGCGTTATTAATTGGATTATTGTATTCTCGCAATAATGATACATCAGTCTGAAACATTGGGTCAGTATAAAACGGTATTTTTGATGTGTAGACTCGTCCCAGGAATTCTTTAGAGACATCCTCAAATGATATTATTGCCCTGACTTCGTGTTCATCCATGTATACATCTCTTTTGTGTAAAAAGGGAGCATAGAATAATTTGAGCACATTGTCAGGACCATTTAAGTATTCTGACTGAAAGTCTTCATAACCTTCAATATCATCTGTTAGATAATCCTTATAATTCACCTTACCAATATGGATAGTATATTTATCAGACTCCAAACTGTCATCAAAATTATACACTAAACTTTTGTAGATATTATCAGTACATTTCAAGCTTTCAATGAGATTACCAACAGTTGTTTGTATCGCAATTGATGTTGAGATCTTGTCGCCATATTCTGCCCACATTGTATGGCTCTCTTTTTCACTTAGAAACCATGAATTGCAATACATCAGATGACTTAAAAAGTTATTTATTAATTGTTCAAATATACGTCCAGATTCAATTTTCTCTTGTTCTTGGACAAGTTCGTTTAATGTTCTTTTTTCATCTACTAATCTTTTTTCACAGTCATTCTTTAATGATTCTCTCTTTCTGTTGAATTCTGTATCATGTGATATAAGTGTGTTTTTTTCATCGAATAAGGATATTTTGCGGATTTCGTCTTTGGATTTTTCTGATAGCCTGCCTTCAAATCTGTCATTATATGAATAGACGTTAGGAAAATAAAGTGTTTTGCTGCTGAGCATCGCCAAAAACTTATCAATATGCATGTATCTCCATAAAGGTTTTGTATAGCATGGCGTTTTAAAATGTGGACTATCTTCGTAGGGCATTTTTCTCCATATTTTTATCATTCCGTATAATTCGGAACGATTGTTTTGTCTCCTTGATTGAATTCTTTCTATATATTATAGATAAATGTAAGAGAATTATCAATAGGATTTACAGGATAAGAGGGTTAAGGCACAGATGATGCTGAAGGGAACTGTCAGAATCACAGAAAACACAGAAAACACCTCTTCTTTCAGCGTCCTCAGCGTCCTCTGTGCCTTCTGTGATTCTGACAGAAAATAACGCAGAAATACAATTCACTCAAAGATTTATATCAGTCAAGAGCAAAATCTAATTATGGTCATATTGACCAGAGTCTACCTATTATTACCGGTACTAAGGCGGAACCCCCAACTCCAACGAGTGCATACTTTATTCGCAGGGATCGCATTGCTTTTTGATAGGCTTTGGTGTAGTGTTCGATATATTCAGGGGATTTACCGATTAAACGTTCTACGGGAGGGGGTTTGTCAAACGTGTAAACCCAATAGGATGCCCCGTACAATATGATTCCTACACCGCCGAAGAATCCAATGACACTGTCACTGCCGAGACCGATGTCCAAGTATTCGCCGCTACTGCTTTCTTCGTCACGCAATGTGATTGCTGTGATACAGCCGGTTGCGATACTCACTAAAGGTACACACACCCCAACGCCCACCCACGTTAATGGACTTATATCGCTTTTTGCATCGGCTCTGGCATCGGCAATTGCTTTGGAGTTGTCGGTTTGAATCTGTTGTTGTGCGAAAGTTGTGAGTGGCGCGATGCAAATTAACATGCATATCGCTATAACGAAACAGTGAAACTTTAGGTGTAATTTCATATAACCTCTGTGCTGTGTGATATTTGCCAAAAAGGATAACATAGGTGGCAAAATATGATTTATCATATTAAAACATATACATAAATAAATATCAAGAATAAATATAAGTTGCGTTATTATTAGAAATCCGTAGGGAACTGTCAGAATCACAGAAGCCGCAGAGGACGCGGAGGACACTGAAGGAAGAGGGCTTTTGGTAGTGTATACATGTATGCATGTATACGGGTATACGCGGATACACCTTTCGCCCCGCTGGGGCTTACTCCTTGCTTAATCAACGTTTACTATACACCTTCCGCCCCTCTGGGGCTAAAACCTCTTCCTTCAGTGTCCTCCGCGTCCTCTGCGGCTTCTGTGATTCTGACAATCCCACAATCCACCAAATCCCCTCTTCTCTTATCCTGCTAATCCTGAAATCCTGAAAATCCTGGTTCAGACAATTCTTTTTAGCGTCCTCTGCGTCCTCTGCGACTTCTGTGATACTGACAAAAAAATCCGCAAAAATCCGCCCAAAACCCCAAAAAACTGAAACATACATGAAACATACATGAAACATATTGTTCCGACCCCCACCTCCCCCTTCCAACCCACCAAATCCCATGTTATAATACTACCACTATGATAAAACAAAACAACAAACCCAACATCACCGTATTCGTAGGTCGGAGCGAGCAACGCGACCTCCGACATCTTACATTCTGTTGGAGCGACCTACGACATCTGCTCATGTCTCTTGTAGGTCGGAGCGAGCAACGCGACCTCCGACATCTTACATTCTGTTGGAGCGACCTACGACATCTTACATTCTGTAGAACCAACCTACGACAAATAACCCCAAAACAAAAGATACCGTTTTTCAAGTTTTTTTTACACAGTAAACCGATGAAAACAACCCACAAACCCAGTCAGACATTACAATCAGACCACAACACCAAAAAGATACCGTAATGTAAAAAAAAGATACCAAACGGTATCTTTTTCAAGGAGGATAATTCCAATGAAATTACAAGACAAACACAAAACATTCGCAGTCAAATCATTCGCAAAATTGATGACACGTGGGGAAGTCGTAGACGCATTCATACAAGAATTCCCTGACGACCTACCCAAACCATCAATACAAAAACCCGAGTATCCCAAGACAACAATCTCATTCGGGGAACACCTCACCGAAACAGAGCAACAACTTGACAAACAGAAATACATGAACGACAAATACAACGAGCAATACAAATCCTACCAATCCCTATACGGAGACGAAGCAAAAGAAAAATTCGACCAAGCCGCGCAAAAAATAGTCGCAGAAATAGAAATCGACTATCGAGACAAAACCAAAAAAGAGCTTGATAGAATCCACAGCAACAACATAGCCGCATACCAGCAACAACTTGACCAACACCAACAGAAACTCAAAACCGAGTTATCAAACCAGCTACGAGTCTACAACATCACCCACAACCGATTTCCCATAAAATACCAGCAACTATTCAACCAAACCACCAGAGAATACCTATCAAAACTACTAACCGACAACAACACCGACAGCGACAAAAACGTAGCACACGAACTCAGAACCCTATACGCCTACGTCAAACGCCGCATACTACAAGGAGAAAACCCAAGCGAGCTAAACCAAAACATAAAACTCGCGCACACCCTACTCAAAACCATCGCCACCAATCCGTCGTAGGTTGGAGCGAGCAAAGCGACCTCCAACTTCTTCATCTTCTGTAGCACAATCTCGTAGGTTGGAGCGAGCAAAGCGACCTCCAACTTCTTCATCTTCTGTAGCACAATCTCGTAGGTTGGAGCGAGCAAAGCGACCTCCAACTTCTTCATCTTCTGTAGCACAATCTGTTAGATTGTGCCGAACCACATTCAGCACCAGAGGGGCAACAGGTCTATAGCAACCGTTGACCACACAAAGAATAAGCCCCAGAGGGGCAACAGGTGTATACCCGTACACATGTATACACTCATACACGTATACACCCACCAAAACCCCTCTTATCCTGGAAATCCACAAATCCTGAAAATCCTGGTTCAGACAATCCCACACATCTTTGTAGCACAATCTGTATGAAGATTAAGTTATTAATTCGGCAATAATCCGACATAGCGTAGCAATGACTGTGATCCTCCTATGAACTGCGACATAAAGGTAATCACCTTGCTTTTAAGAGTTTTCCAGTCCTCACAAAGACGA